>Ga0181349_1000456_pt1 | contig 17380 bp, 31 predicted proteins | sample Su13VDMM110SD_FD_130106 | JGI IMG/M metagenome (GOLD analysis project Ga0181349, IMG submission 130106) | Freshwater viral communities from Lake Michigan, USA - Su13.VD.MM110.S.D | ecosystem: Environmental > Aquatic > Freshwater > Lake | place: USA: Michigan | collected 2013-07-16 | reverse complement strand
GGTAGACCAGAAATTGCTCATTTCGTATAATAGAAGTATTGTAAGAAACAAAGGAGCTCAAAATGCGTACATTTACCAAACAAACAGAACTTGCCTGGATTGACAGTAACGACATTGGTGAGGGCATTGATGACTTTAATGACCCTGACCTCAACCGGGCGTTCGGCAAGTTTTGCGTTATGGATGACCAAGGCGCTTACCGCAACTTCTTGGAACAAGACTTGAATTACTACGATGAGGAAATTAACAACGACACCTGTACTCTGGTGCATGAAACAGTTGTTGAGACTCTCAAGCAAGTGAACCTTGTGTTCAAGAACTTGGGTATTGACTTGGAGTTCAAGCAGACAGACATGGTGGAGTATGTGGGATTCATGCTCACCGGCAAAGGTGATACCCCTGAGGACATAGCCCATCGCATCCGTAGACTGGTTGACCAGAAACCTGTTTGATTGTATAATACAAGTATAGCAACAAAAAGGAGTAAGACATGCCAGGATTTGTAGATGTAAGCGATATGACAAGTGAGCAAGTGCGCCGTATGGGACATGCCGACGATGAGTACGAAACTCCACGCCAAACATGGAGGCCCAAGTCCAAACCTGTAACAGTGTCTTACTCTGTGGACAATGTTTGGGGTGCGGCATGTGCGGCTCAACGCATCAATGGCTCCTACGTAAAAGAAACTCAGCATCGTTTTGATGAAGATCGCAACACCATGGTGGTTGAGCGACTGCGCAATCGTGATGTCATGACAGACATCCTTGTCAACCCTGCTACACTCACAGTGGAAGATATTGCACAGGGCCAGGAGTGCCGTAAATTCTTACAACAAGACATTACCTTCCGCGGACTCAAAGGTCGTCTTACAGAGTTTGACACTGTAATTAGCAAAGTGATTGCTATTGCGGAAGAGTTTGACTCTGCAAAACACAAATACGAATTGGCAGTGGTTGCAAGTTTACCTGCAAACCATCAACGTAGCCTGTCCCGACAAGAAATTGATAGCCGTGTACGGCAGGCCGCAGGAGGATATGTGGGTGCAGTGGACGCCAAGATCCAGATGGACGTGGAAGTTGTCAGTGCCAATTACAGTCATACCTACAACATCTTTTGGGTAACTGCAATCACAGCAGATAATCAAGCTGTGTTCTTCAGCTACAAATCTAAATTGGTTACTGGATCATGGACCACAATCCGAGGTACTGTCAAGGCACATCGAGATGGTAAAACTCAACTTAATCGTGTTAGAATTGTATGAACAACCGTATTACAGAACTTGCCTCACAATGTGGATTTAGGCCAGCACCTAGTATCTACGATAGAAATCAATCGTTTGATATTGAAAAGTTTGCTGTGTTGATTGTTCGTGAGTGTGCAATAGTTTGTGAAACGGTCGGTGATGTAGCAGAAGCAGTTGGATCAGGTGATCAAGCAAGGTACAGTCGAGAAACAGCGCACGGTTGTGCTGGTATGATCAAGGACATGTTTGGAGTTGAATAATGAGTGCAGTAAACTACAAAGAGCATCAATTTCTAGTTATGTGGGACTGTAATGGTCTTGAGTACTTGGCTGACATCACAGCTGATCAGCAACGAGTGACCTGGGCACGGCTACAAGGCCAGGCATGCCCTAGACATGCCTATGCCAATCCCATGCACCTGAAGCTGAGAGCACAGGCCAATCCTCAACGGCACTATGAGATCTACACATTTGACGCTGTGGACGGCATCAGTGAGCAGGACATCCGCGACATGTTTGAAAACAATCCGCAGATGGCCGCAGACACCATTCGTGGCCTCGGCCATTGCCTGCACAGTGATCGTGCTCGGCAAGAGGTTGCAATTCGTTAAATGAAGTTCAAGCGAGCACAAGCAAAGGAAAGGACAGATATGGGACTAGATATGTATGCGTACACTGCCGCCCGGGCAGGACAACAACGTGAGTTCTACGAGAGTGCCGAATTTGACGCGGACTCCAGGGATCTTGAAAGCACCACAGTGACACAGCCACGTGAGATTGCATACTGGCGCAAGCATCCTAACCTGCATGGTTGGATGGAACGGCTCTGGAATCACCGCACAACTGACGGTGGCTGGGGTGGTCACACCTTTAACGGCATCGAACTAGAACTCACCTACGAGGATCTGGAGATTCTGGAACAGGACGTGATTGCAGGCACCTTGCCCGGGACCACAGGTTTCTTCTTTGGCAACCCTGCAGACGATCACTATCGAGATCAAGATCTTGAGTTTATTCGGAACGCTCGAGCAGAGTTGTTCATGGGGTTAAAAGTATTTTACAATAGTTCATGGTAAGGAGAACACAATGACTAAGATTTTAATTGGATTTGTACTGGGTATTATAGTGGCAACTGTGGGCTTTAGCGGTATCGCTCGCATGTTGGATCGTGGAGTAGATACTGTTAAAACCCAATCACAGGAGATGGCAAAATGATGGACGACAAAACACTGACTGACACCAACTTTGATCTTGAACAAAATATTCTCAAGTGCTGGAACATTGTGGATGATCTTAAAGAAATTCTAGAAGACCTAGACAACGGGCACATGACCCAGGACGAGGCCATCGCAACCCTGCGTGGCCATACCATTGTTTACCAAAATAGGTTTGATCGTACTTGGACCAAGTACGAGACTGTGTGCCGTGGATTACACCAAATCCGGCATGCACTACAGGACGTGAAATCTGCTGAAATGTCAGACAAAAAATCTGGTAAAAAAAGTGGAAAAAACGTACAAAAAATGGTTGACCAGTAACTCATTTTTTGTTATACTAATGCATGCTGAGAGATTTGGCATACAAACTTTAACTTAATAGGCAACTTTGAAAGGCATTTTATGGCTAAGCAAGACAACAAAACTTTTACCGTAGCTGGTACTGCTACTAACCCCGATGGTACAACCAAGGCTCGTTTTGCAAACGACTTGGTAGCACGTATCAAGATTCTTAACAAGGCAACCTGCACCAATATCAACTTGATGGAACTGCCAACGCCGATGACCAAACTTGAGGCCTTGGATTACTTGCAAAACACAGGTAACTTTACTGGTGATGCGAGTTATGCAATTGCCAACCGCACAGCAGACAAAATGAAATCTGCTCGCAAAACTGAAGTGAGTGTGACACTCAAAACTGGTGGCAAGTCTACAAAGAAAGTCACAGCCCAGGACGTGTTGAACGCAGTTGATCTCCACAATGCAGATCCTGTCTAAGCCCAACGGCTTTAACAAAAAGCGGCTTTTGAGCCGCTTTTTCTTTGATTGCGTATTTTGGCATAAATTAATACATGCTAGACAATGACATATTAGAAGACACGGTACGGGAACTCATCATTGACCTTTGCGAAGTTCTGTATCACCAGGGCTATCGAGAAGTGCCAATTGGCGCCATGATGCGACTAGTGGGAGTGGGCAATGACAGTGCCGCCAAACACGACAATGAATACTTTGCACTTGACGAAGACTTTATTGCTGTAATAGAATCAAGAAAGACTCCAACGCTGAAGCAAGCACCCGTCGGCGTTACTTTACATTAGAATGACCATTAGTAACTTTAGGTCCAATGAGGCCTTGTACATTGTTATCGTTCGAGATAAAAACGCAGAACAATTACTAAAACAATGGGCCAAGTCAGCCAATGTACAAGTCTCCATAGACTCCAATCGCATGAAGATATTTGAGCATCGAAGTTTAAGCTTGTTCCAGATACAATGGCAACATAACTGGGAACAGGTCACAATATGGGATTGTTGGAATAGAAGACACCTGCCCTAGAGTGCCTAAAACCTTGACTATTGGCGGTTTTAATCATATAATACATTACTGATCTTAAAGGAGAACCATATGTCAGCAAATCATGAAGCAATCAAAACTGCCTACGAAACATACATCGCAGAAAACGAAAAGTTTACACAAAAGGGTGTCAAAGCAGCCGCCGCTAGAGCTCGCAAAGCATTGCAGGAAATGAGCAAAGGCATCAAAGAGCGTCGTAAAGAAATCACAGCTGAAAAAGAAGCCTTGACAACGACAAAATAATATGTTGAAAAAAGTCAAGATCAAGTTTGATAAAACAAAATTTTTATCAGCTGACTACACACAGCATTCGGGATCTTGCATCCAGCATCAGGTACACGAGCTCACTGATATTCACGAAAAATTTGGCGGGTTTCCGGACTCGTACAAATATCAAAATACAATTATTCACCAATTGTGGTGGACACGTGATCAAGTGGCCTATGATGCGTTGGGACAACAACTTGGAATGGAAGTAGTCACTGTAAGTTCTGTTTGCCAACCTCCCGGTTGTGTGATTCCTTATCACAGAGACACATTTTTTCGCATAAGTCAAGATCATCCTGATCGTACCGAACTTAAGGTACGAGCAAACATTTATCTTGAAGATTACAAGCTTGGCCACTTGATTCAGTACACCAAGGATGATAACATCCATACCGATGTTAATTGGCATGCTGGCGAAGGTTGGTTATGGGACAGTTCTATTCTGCATTTAGGTGCCAATGCTGGTATGCAAAACAAATACACTTTACAAATTAGTGGATTTTTACTTGGGTAATATGAACTCTACCATGATGGGTCCGCACTCTATTAATACTCTTGATTCCATCAGCTCTCCCACATATACTATAAGCAGTAGTGGCACAATTGGTGGAAGTACTATTTCACCGGGCTCAGTTCTTACTGCCAATGGGGCTTGGACTCCTACTCCCACATTAACTGTCGATCGAGGTGGCACCATACAGCTCGAAGGCACCAACGCAGACATCCGAATCAACGGTGAAAGCTTGATGGAAACCCTGCGAGGAATTCAGGATCGTATCAACATGCTACGACCCAATACAGAACTAGAAGCTGAATGGGATCAGTTACGAGAACTAGGCGAGCAGTACAGAAAACTGGAAGCCGAGTTCAAAGAAAAAAGCAAGATGTGGAACACATTGAAAAAATGAAACCTAAACAAAGAATCAATCACATTGTGAAATGGATCAGGTCCTATGCTCGGAGTGCAAAAATCAACACTTTGGTGGTGGGAATCTCAGGCGGCATTGACTCATCGGTTGTGAGTGCATTGTGCGCATCAACTGGACTAAACACTATTGTGGTACAAATGCCCATCTGGCAAAACAAGAAGCTGGATAATCGTAGCTCAATGCAGGCCACTTGGTTGTTGGAACGCTACAAAAACGTCACACACATGAGCATGGATTTGACTACGGTGTTTAATATATTTGAAAAAAATCTTGTACCTTACTGTAGAGAAAATAAGGATGAAGCAAGGGTTGACCTTGCGTTTGCTAACTCACGTGCTAGACTGCGCATGATGACTCTGTATCAAGTTGCACAGAGTCATGGTGGTATTGTGGTGGGCACAGGCAATCGGGTAGAAGATTTTGGTGTGGGATTCTTTACCAAATACGGCGACGGTGGAGTAGACATCAGCCCTATTGGTGACTGCATGAAAACTGCGGTTTGGGACATGGGCCGGGAATTTGGCTTGCCGCAAGAAATTATCAATGCCGCACCCACAGATGGACTTTGGACAGATGATCGCACAGATGAAGATCAACTGGGCATGACTTACCCAGAATTAGAACTGGCCATGACTCAAGCCGAGACCAATTCTGGTGTGGATAATGCTCAAGAAAAGAAAAATCTCAAACAGTATCGAGAAATTCGTGCTCGTAATTTGCACAAAATGATGCCAATTCCGGTATGCCAAATGCCAGTTGACCAATAATTCCATTCATGCTATAATACAGCATGAGTAAGGAGTTTTACCAATGAGTATGCATTTACACCATCCCAGTTTAAGCCTCAATGGCAAAAAGCGTGGCAAAGTCAAATTCCGTAATGCCGCAGAAGCACAACGTGCCCGAGAGCTTGATGCGTCGTGGAAAGAACTGTTGAAGTCGCAGGGCATGGAGCAAGAAGAGCGGCGCCGCCGTCGTGCAATGAGTGCCGAGCCTTTGGCATATACGTTATCTGCGCCACCCGGCCGAGAAACCCCGCACATTGCCAGCCGCGACACAGGGCACTCAGGTGCTGTACGCACAAAAGATATTCCACGGTACACCGGCACCAAGATCTTGGGCATTGGTACCATGCATAAATCCAATGCTGTGCCTGTGTTCTCAGATGAAGAGGCACACGACATTGCCACAATGAGGAGAGGATAATGACACATTTCGTTCATTCAGCATCACTAAACAACTTGGTGCATGAAACCTTTATTGACATGCCCAAACGACTGCAGGTTCACAAATGGTGTGAACAACAATTTGGCCGTGCCTGGGAACCATTCAACAATCGTGAAGGCCGTTGGAACATGATCTGGGGCGGCCATGACGAGGACTTTAAAACTCTGGCCAATGATAAACTCACCAAATCTAACAAGTACAAAGTTTGCTTTGAGAATGAACAAGACATGCTTGTGTTTAAGGCAACCTGGCCATGAAACTGTATGTGACATCTGACATTCACCTTGAGTTTGGTGATTGTGTTATCGAAAACAAAGACAACGTGGATGTGTTGATCCTCAGTGGTGATATCATGGTTGCCCAGGACATGCACGACCATCCTGAAGATGCGAGCACAGTGACCGAAAGTCTAGGTGCACGCCAAGGCAAGGCCAAACGCTTTCGAGATTTCCTGAGTCGTTGCAGTGCCAGTTTTCCACACGTGATCTATGTTGCCGGCAATCATGAGTTTTATAATGGCAAGTGGCCTGCCGGCATTGATTACCTGCGTGAAGAGTGTGCAAAGTTTCCCAACGTTTACTTCATGGAAAACGATAGTCGTACCATTGGTGACTTTACCTTTATTGGTTGTACTCTGTGGACTGACATGAACCGGGGTGACTCAATTACGCTGTATCATGTTGCAGGCATGATGAATGATTACAGAATCATTCGTAATAGCGATCATGGGTTTAGACGCTTGACACCCGAGGACACGGCCTTCCGTCATCGCACCAGTGTGGGATACATTCAACAAATTGTTGAAGGCAAGTTTGATCAAAAGTTTGTTGTGGTGGGTCACATGAGTCCCAGCAAGTTGAGTACTCATCCTAGGTACGCAGATGACACTATCATGAATGGTGCATACAGTTCTAGTCTAGATGAATTTATTATAGATCACCCACAGATCAAACTGTGGACACACGGACACACACATGAAGATTTTGATTATATGGTTGGCAGTACTCGTGTTGTATGTAATCCACGTGGGTATATCAACTATGAAGAAAGAGCCGACTTGTGGCAACCAAAACTAGTGGGAATTTAACAAACCATCCGCACGTGACAAGAATTACCTGGAGTAGAGTTACCAGATGGAACGAAATGTGTGCATGGGCTATTAAACATTTTGGTTTGCCTGGCAATCGATACCGTACGCATGCAACAGAACATTACATGGAATGGATGTTCAATAATGTTGAAGATCAATTATTTTTTATTTTAGCATGGGGAAATGACCAATGAATTTTGAAGAAACAGCAATGTGGCAACGCCTGAGCAACGGTGATGCCAACTATTATACCAAGGCCGCAGAACCTGAGCGCACAGCATTCCGTGTTTGGCTCAAGGGATTGTTACAAGAGCGAGCAATTACTGTGGAATTTGAAAAAGCAGATGGCTCAGTCAGGGCCATGATTTGCACTTTGAATGAAGAAAAAGGTGCTAAGTATGCAGTAAATGAAAACAAGGAAAATGCCATTACATCTAAAAAGAAACCCAACGATGATGTATGCGCAGTTTGGGACTGCACACAAAATGCATGGCGCAGTTTTCGCTGGGATAGACTAAAAAGGATTGAATTCGCAATTGGCTAAAGAAGAAGGTTTTAGAATAGATGGGCAAGTGATTGAGGTATTGCCCAACGCAATGTTCCGGGTAAGACTACCACACATTGATACTCCTGTAACCGGAGTTATCTCGGGAAAAATGAGACAACACAATATTAAAATTTTGCTTGGCGATACCGTAGAAATAGAGTTTAGCCCGTATGATCTTACTCGAGGACGCATCACCCGTCGACGCTGATAGAACCATGAAAAAAATTGTAGGGTTTGGAGACAGCTTTGTTTGGGGGACCGAGCTCAAAAATAACACAGATGGGTCTCAAAGTTGGATTGCTCAGGCAGCAAAAAATTTAGGATGCAGTTATTCTACCACAGCCGAACCTGGTTGTGGTAACGATCACATTGCGCAACAAGTATATTCATATTTCTCAAATAATACTGCACACAATACCCTGGCAGTGATCAACTGGACTTGGGCAACTCGCTGGGACTTTTACATTGTAGAACATGAAAAGTGGATCACACTTGGTCCAACTTGTGTGCCTGAAAAACTGCAATATCTTGTGAGTGAAACTGAAGCAGAAGACATGATTGAGTTCTACAAGCATCGTGCCAACAGCAGTATTCTTTGGAACAAGTTTAGAAATCTACAGACCATGTGTGCTGTACAAACATACTTGAAAAGCAAAAACATTGTCAGCGTACAAACTTACATGGATTACATACTGTTTGATCAAGAGTGGCATGCACCGGATTATGTGCAGGTTTTGCAAGATCTAGTGCGACCCGATCTACAGCTTTTTGAAGAGCAAAACTTTGTTGACTGGAGTCGTTCAAAAGGATTTGCAGTCACGGATATTGGACTTCATCCGTTGGAGCAAGCACATGCGGAAGCCTGCAATCTTTGGCAACAACAGTATGCACAAGCGTTAAATGTATAAATATTCCTATGCGTGATCATATCAATCTTGTAGAAGCAAGCACCCGGCCAGCAAAACTGGAAACCACCCCTTTACCTTACGGCGAGAAAGATCTTGAGCCAGTGTTGAGTAAGGAAAGTTTAGAATACCATTATGGACATTTGGCCAAAGGCTATGCCAAACGTTACAACGCAGGAGAAGGCAATGCAGATTTTAATCGTGCTGGTAGTTTTTTGCACAATAAGTTTTTCCCTCAGCTTCGGGCTCCCAAAGGTGCCAACCGACCCCGTGGTGCTGTACTTGCGCTGATTGAAGACAAATTCAAAACATATGAAGATTTTCGAGAAGCATTCAAAGAAACTGCAATGAAGATTCAAGGATCAGGTTGGGTATATCTCAGCACTGGCGGTGATATCAAGACCATTGCCAATCATGCCGTGCGTACAGATATATGCGTACTGGTTGATTGGTGGGAGCATGTTTGGGCCACCGATTATCAGTGGGACAAAGAACGTTACCTAGATAATATCTGGAAGATCATTGACTGGGACGTTTGCAACCAACGTCTCTAATATAACTCAAGCAATTGACCCAGTAATCTGAATAGCGTATCTGTTTACATTGCTAAAATTGTAAGTGGCATGCCATTCAGAATTGATCCAAGCAAACCATTCTCCAGCTTTCCAACTGCCATATGTTTCACCGTGCACTTGAAACATTTGACCGGGCGCTGAATCTTGTGCCATTATCAACACTCTGGCTATGGTATCATTATTGGTTAGATTGAAAGAATTTCGATATCTTCCGTACTGGTCTTGATGTGGGGGTAGATATTGTCCGGGTGTAAGCAAGTTCACAGCAATGCCTACATTGCTCATCTCGGGCCAGTGTTGTTCTAGTCTGTTAACAGATTCCGGCATTGCATTGGGGTAATGGCATTTCCAATTGGTCATTCTATACACGTCGTGGCCAGAATCGATTAGTTTTTTCAAAGGCGGGTTGGAATTATAGAATCCAAATTCATACCGCAAAGTTTTGAACTCTTCTATATCCCAAGTAACCGGTAACTGCCCATGACGTTTAATCATGACGTCTTTTAATATCCAACGTTACACAATGAAAACTTCCGCCAAGGGTTCTAGAATGACGCATTGGTAACAATTGGCTTTCGATGCCGTGTTTATTCAACAAAGTGGCAAGAGATGTCTGTTCCTTTTCTATTAACACTAATTTAGGATCAACTGACAAAATATTCATACTTGTCCACTTTGAACTATTACAATATCCTGGGTAGTGCCAAGTTTCCCCGGGGTCGGGTGCCCATACTACTTCCCAATTTTGTAATGGTTTAGGCAGAACACTTTTGTCTTTGATGCGATCGGGGTTTAATAGCATTAATCCTTCACGTAGTAAAGAAATAGTACTGTCAATGTGCATGTAACTATAGATATTTTCAATTGGCCATACATGGTATTCTTTGCCCAGTAAGTCTTGTAGTAAATTAGCACCTGCACGGTTACCACTGTTGCTAACAAGATAAAATATATCTCTATTGCATCTTAATACATTGGCAGCATCAAAACTGGCTTCAACCTCTGTTAGTGCTAGTGTGTTAGGGTCTCCAACACACCCAGTGTTATACAACAACTCTTGGCGTTTGGCCTGCATCTTGACCCAACGGAACTGATCTTCTAGACTAGAGAACACATGCTCAAGTGATTGACTTTCATTTTTTCTAGCACGTAATGGCATGGGTGTTTCTACTACTAAATCTTCAAATACACAAACGCTATCACGTGGGCAGTAATGATAATATCCAGGTGCTGTTGTGGTATCAGGTCGATCAACTTTTATACCCAAGCTTGTTAAGAACGAACAAATGCCTTCTAGATCTTCATTAGCTTCGTTAATTACCTGTTGTGGATATAGACCATGAGGTATATTGTCAATATCATCCAAGTGGCTATAATTGATAGTACGCAAACTGGTTTCCATGACTGGGATTCTGGCACCATCGGCACATCCAACAATCACACGTTGTAACGGATCCCATTCATTTTTACTCAGCACTGGTGCGTCCTTTAAAAAAATCCATGTCAGTCAAGTCTTTGTAATTTTTCCAAGACCAGATAGTTGGTGTTTTATCTTTGAGATTATTAAACAAATGGATACCACGAGCAGCATCCTCAGGAGTCATGTAATAATGATACCCTAGTTCTGTTACATTGTCGTCAAATTGATTCTTGGTTGGGTCTCTACCGTCATGGCACATGCGTTTTAATCGTTTGTATTGAATATGATCGTCTAACAATATAATGCCACCACGTCCGATAGGTATGTGTTTTTTAAACTGAAAACTAATGCACATTAAATGCCCGGCTTGATACGAATTTGCTTCCCACATTGTGGCAGCATCGATTATATGCCCCGGCACCAAGTTGTAACATTTTTCCCATGATATATCCACCAGGTGATATGGAACGTTTATTTTATCCAACATCATGGGCACACTCATATAAGTGTGTTTGGGTACTGTTACTGTGCCTTGATAATTAATTGCTTTAAAACACAACTCTAGGGCATGAGTGCAACAGTCAGTTGCCACAGCGTAAGGAGCGCCAAAATATTCAGCAACAATACGCTCGAAATAATCTGTCACTTGCCATGTCTGCTCAAATTTTAACCCATATTCTTGTAAATTCTCAATATCTGGTCTGTTATAAAAATAGGACTTGTTCATAAAAATTTGTAAATACTATACGCAACTACTTATAGTAACAAAAAGGATACAAAATGATTTTAGACACATCAGCTGTTAACAAGCTTCAATCACTGATCACTGAAGAAAACAACCCCAATCTCAAACTACGTGTTTTTGTGCAGGGCGGTGGATGTTCGGGCATGCAGTATGGATTTACGTTTGATGAAGTCAAAAATGAAGATGATTTTGACTTTGATTATAACGGAGTAAAAGTGCTGGTCGATTCATTGAGCATGCAATATTTACAAGGTGCTAAAATTCGATTTGACGAATCCGACATGGGTGCCAGTTTTGTGATTGACAACCCCAATGCCGAAACTTCCTGCGGCTGCGGCTCAAGTTTCTCCCCCGGCTAAGTCATAAAATGCCATAAATACCTCAAAGCGAGGTAACCCATGACAAGAGAAGTCATAAATGTAGGCACACTCCCAAACGACGGTTTAGGGGATCCATTACGCACAGCCTATGTCAAATGTAATAACAATTTTGCTGAACTTTACAGTCGGCTACAAACTACTCCCCCGGCATCAGCAGTGGGCGAAACTGGAGACCTTGCAGGCATGACTGCAATAAGTTCAACAGGTGACTTTTATTATTGCTTTTTGAACTATGATGGCACTAGTGAAATTTGGCGAGTATTAACAGGTACAACATTCTAGTATGTCAAAACCACAATGGATTACCGTGCCGGGGACATTGGGAACTATTCCAGAGAGAGTGTTCTATCAGATTCCATTGTTTGCATTTGACCCAGCAGATCCCGACAATCCTAATGCTGTTTATTACAAAATGATTGCAGGGGCTTTGCCGCCCGGTATACAATGCTCAAAAACGGGATTGATTGAAGGTGTACCAAAGGCTATTGCCAGCCTTCAAGGTGTGCCCCAAGAAGTTTCGCGTGACGTGACCTCCAAGTTTGTAGTACGTGCTTATACTGAAAAAATAGTTAACGGTGTTGAAGTTGTTGATCGTGTGGCTGATCAAACATTCACACTCACTGTAACCGGGCAAGACGTACCCGAGTTTATTACTCCTGCGGGCAATATTGGTACCTATTACGATGGTACAGAAATTAGCACAACAATTGAATTTACTGACACTGACCCCGGTGATAGAGTTGCAATAAAATTAATTTCTGGGGCATTACCTCCTGGTGTAGTTATATCAAGTAGAGGTGTAATAGCCGGTGTTATAGAACCGCTAGTTGGACCACCGACTACAGCACCGGCTGGATACGATGCTACACCCAAAGATCTTTATCCAAACGATTTTACCACTCGTAGTACCAGCAAAAACTATCAGTTTACCTTGGAAGTTACTGATGGTAAAGGTAGTAATTTTAGAACCTTTGAAATCTTTGTGTACAGCAAAGATTCAATGAGTGCCGACACTACTGATTTCACAGCAGATAACACTGAGATCACAGCCGACGTGACACCCACAAGAACACCGGTGTTGTTGACATTGGCCGGTAGCCTAGGGCGTGTTCGTTCGGAAAACTATTTTTACTTTAAGTTTGATGCCGTAGATTTTGACGGGGATGCGCTAACTTACGAAACATCATCGGGACTGTCTACATCTCCACCACCGGGGCTGTCACTTGAACCAGAAACAGGTTGGTTATATGGATACTTGGAGCAACAAGGGTCAGTAGAAGTTGAATATCAATTCACTGTCACAGTTTATAAAACTGCTTATCCCACAATAAGATCTGTACCGATAAACTTTACAATGACTGTTATTGGAGATGTCGATACTGAAGTTATTTGGTTGTCTGAACCCGATCTTGGAACCATCAACAATGGTGCCACAAGTACGCTAGAAGTTGTGGCTGTGAACGTTGGCGGACGAACCTTACAGTATCGAATAGTCAGCGGCAGCGACAGCAAGCTTCCGCAAGGACTTACATTGTTGTCATCAGGAAACATTTCAGGCAAGGTTAGTTTTAACACATTTGCATTAGATGGCGGTACCACCACATTTGATACTATAAGAGAAACACGGTTGGACCCAGATCCCACCACATTTGATTTAAAATTTACATTCACAGTCAATGCTTATGCCCCACAAACCGACAGCATAGGTTACGAAGTGTTGGGTATTGTGATGACCAATGGTGGATCAGGCTACAGTTATGCAACCCCACCTTCTGTTACCATAGCACCACCACCCCCAAGTTCAAGCTCGGTACAAGCCACAGTGAGCGCAGTGACCATTGCTAATGGTACTATCACTGCTGTTTCAATCAACAATCCTGGTAGTGGTTACTTGTCTCCCCCTGCGGTGTTTATCACAGGCGGCGGAGGCACCGGTGCATCAGCCACAGTAACAGTTACGGCAGCAGAACTAATCAATGCTGTGAGCGTATTCCGTACGTTTACTGTTACTGTGAACCGTCTATACAACGAACCATACGAAAGCTTGTATATCAAGTGTATGCCGCCACAGTCAGATCGTGATTTAATCAACAGTTTGATACAAAATCAAGACATCATACCCGAAAGTGTGTTGTATCGCAGGGATGATCCTAATTTTAGTGTGGCAACAGATGTAACTTATATTCATGCATTTGGTCTTACTGCATCCACACTAGACAAGTATGTACAAAGTTTGGCATTGAATCACTACTGGCGTGACATAACTCTAGGCAAAGTGCACACAGCACGTGCCTTGGACAGTTCGGGTAATGTACTGTATGAAGTTGTATACAGTGCAATCATAGACAATTTGTTGAACAATCAAGGCACCAGTGTAGGCAAACAAGTCACACTACCTTATCCCGTGGTGCAAGATGGTGGTACAATCAGTGTGGTATATCCCAACAGTTTGCCAAACATGAGAGACCAGGTGATTGATACTGTGGGACGAGTCACTCAAGGCCTACCGCTGTGGATGACTTCGAAGCAAGCCGATAATACTGTGCTAGGCTTTGTTCCAGCATGGGTTATAGCTTATGTCAAACCTGGGCTAAGTGGTAGAGTTGCGTACAACATACAACAACAGTTTGGTGAACGATTGAACCTTGTGGACTTTGAAGTAGATCGGTATGAATTAGATCGTAGTTTAACTCATGGATGGGTTCCATATGAAGACAGCACACAGGCTGGACACTGGGCACCTTACCCACCGGCAGCAACCACATTTGACATCAATGCACACTATCAACTGCCTGAACCCAATGACAGTAGTTTTATTTTTACCGGTGGTGTGGGCTATGCTGTTGACAATAGAATTAGAGTTTTTGGCAGCCAAATTGGCGGAGTAGATGGGGTCAATGATGTTATTGTCACAGTTATAGAAGTTGACGTATTGGGTACAATTGTCGGTGCTAGAGCACGTGGCACAGCACCGTTGTTGTCGGTAGGGGATATATATACCAATATTTCGGGTACAAATATCACAGGTTCTGGCACAGGTGCCACCTGGGATCTAATCACAGTGGGCGAAGATCCCACAATTTTCGATGGTGGCAGCACTAGATTTATTGCCCCGGCAGATCGTTGGACCGACACCGATGCATATGATAAATATCTCGTGTTCCCCAAACAAAATATTTTAGGATAAACAATGACTAGTCAGATCAACCCCAACAACATTGATGGCACTTACCCAGTTGCCGGTCAAGATAACGATTCGCAAGGCTTTCGCGATAACTTTACCAATACCAAAACAAACTTTGAGTATGCTGGTAATGAGATCACAGAGTTGCAAAGCAAAGCAGTACTAAAATCCGCTTTAACTGGCACCACGTTGGACAACAACATGAACAACAGTGTGATTAGCAATGTGCAACTGCTTTCCGCCAGTGCTCCCAAGGCTGCCCTGGGCTCAGTTACTTCAGCCACACTGAACTTTGCAGCCGCTCCGTATTACACATTGACCACTAGTGGTTCAGTTACAGTAGCATTCAGCGACTTCCCGGCTTCGGGACAGGTTGCTACCATGCGGTTGCAAATCACTGTGAATAATACTGCTTATACATTGATACTACCTGGCGCAGTATCAGTAGGCACAAGCAATTTGCAGGGTTTTAGTAGCAATGTTATCACCTTTGCAAAAACTGGTGTGTATGAATATGAATTTGAAACCAGCGACGGCGGAACTACTATCAGCATTTTTGATCTTAACCAAAATAGAGATCCTATTTACTTGCCCAGCGCAGAAGATCTTGCTGCCAGCGCCGCTGCCAGCTTGGCTGTAACGGCCAGTTATTTTTCAACAGCCACAGCCGAAACAGCCACATTGGCCGCTGGTACAGCAGGTCAGATCAAAACATTTGCCATGTACGCTGATACCGGCGACATGGTTATCACTGTGACCAACGCAGGATGGAAAACGTCGGGTACAGGTACTATCACATTTGACACAATTGGTGATGCCTGCACCCTGCAATATATCAACTCAAAGTGGTTCTGTATTGGCAACAATGGTTGTGTGTTTGCCTAACCAAAATATTTGACTTTGTTTGGGCTAGGTAGTACACTCATACAAAGGAGGCAGTGTCTTGGAACACCCTTTGATAGGTGATATCAGTCATCTCAACTCAGACGAATTACAAACTCGAATAACCGAGCTAGGCAAGAAATTGTCCTGGGCTCGTCGCAACAATGCCTATCTAGCATCCCAACTGGAAATGGCCCTGGAAACATACAACAATCAATATCGAGCCAAGCAACAAGAAATTTACGATGCTGCCATGAAAAAGGGATCAGATTTTGCAGACAAAATTGACATTTCATAAATGAAAACCAATCAGTACAGTGAAATAGTTTACAGTGAAGATGACATTTGTGATTTAATCATGTCGGGACACAATGCTGTTGATATGTCCAATCTCACAGTTGATCCACAGTTAGATATCAAAGGTCTTACGGCCTTGATTGAAAACCCCGGTGCTATGTTGACTTGGACATTTCCTGAGGCTGGCAATCGATCTGTGGCTGATTTTGATCAAGCACAACAAAGTTGTTGGCACATGCCTGTTGAGTACCAGGAATTAGACATAGCAGAACATGTGCTGAGGTTGTGTAACACTCAGGAAGAGCTACAACGTTGCGGACAAGAGCTACTGTTATTTCAAGAACGCAAGTTGTTTGACTTGTTGAAGTATTTAAAATATCTAGTGGATGTCATGCGCCACAATCATGTGATATGGGGTGTTGGACGTGGCTCCAGCGTCAGCAGTTATGTGTTGTACTTGCTGGGAGTACACAGGATCAATAGCATGTTCTATGATTTAGATCCTGGCGAATTCCTGCGTTAAATACTAGAACAATTTTAAAAGGAATTATTATGACCAATAAAGTTTATCGTAGTGCACAAGGTAAAATGGTTGATCTTGGCGCATTACAGCTACGCAACGAAAGTGTCAGAGCTGTGGGCAACATGGGCGTAAATGCTCGTGGAGACATTGTGGATGCTAAAAATCGACCCATTGACAGTAGAAACAATCAAGTTGCCAAACAATACAGCAGACAATCTACCAATGTTGTGGATTCTCGAGTACCAACTTCTAATGCTAGAAAGAAACCGGTAGCAGAAGCACCCAAGGTGGACATCCCTGTGCCACCTGAGGATTTTGATGATTTATTTGAAAAACCCACAATAACACCAGTTGATGCAACTGCTCCTGTTCCCGAAGGAATTGCCGCTGCCATTGCACGAGCAAGACAAATCAAAGAAGACTAATAGAAAGAAAACATGAAACCTGCATTTGCACCTCACCGAATCCAAAGACTTCGTCCACTTGACAATACTGTTATTGTGGAAGAGATGGAATTTTCTGGACGACAACTCAGTTCAGGAATTGTGCTGTTAAACGACAACGGAACCACTGCTGGCATTAGACCACGTTGGG
>Ga0181349_1000453_pt1 | contig 17428 bp, 33 predicted proteins | sample Su13VDMM110SD_FD_130106 | JGI IMG/M metagenome (GOLD analysis project Ga0181349, IMG submission 130106) | Freshwater viral communities from Lake Michigan, USA - Su13.VD.MM110.S.D | ecosystem: Environmental > Aquatic > Freshwater > Lake | place: USA: Michigan | collected 2013-07-16 | reverse complement strand
GAGTGAGAATGTTTATTGCTTTATGCCAATGTGGGAGGTCGATAAAGTTCGGAATGTTTCTAAAAACAAAGGTGAGAAATGGAGCGCATGGAATATGTGGGAGGAAGAGATGATAAAGAAAACGGTGATTAGACGACATTTTAAGTTGCTTGTAAGCGGAACGGAGTTAGAAGAGGTAGCAGAAGCAATAAATATCGAAGAGCAAAATAATCCAATCGTAAAATCTAATGCAAAAAGTAGCTTGTTTGACCTTAACTTTGACGAATAGCTTATAAATTTGTCGTTATGGATATGGATTACTTTTTACTTTCTTTTTTAGCATTTGTATTTTCAATTGGAGCATGGTTGTTTATTGGAATTAAGAATGCGCCCACTATTGAAGATTACGATGAGCCTTACGAAGATAAAAAAAGTAAAAAGGAAGAAGAATTAGACCCCACCGAACTTTTCCAAGCAACCAAAGAGGTTAAAGTTGACACTTCATCTTGGAAAAAAGATGAAAGCAAGTATGAACAAGAAGAAGGATTATTTGACGAGGAAAAACTTAAACGAGATGAGTGAGAATTACGACAGACACTTTTCAATTACGATTAGTGAAAAGCAGTTAGCCATACTAAAACGTGCGTTGTTGATTTACAAAAATGATGTGATTGCTTATCCAAAGAAAAATTTTGATGTGACTTCATACGAAATATTAGAATTGGCAAAGTGGATTGATGATAGGGATAGATGGAAAACTCCCTAAATGAGATGCCCCCGATTGGGGGTATTTTTTTGCAACAAAAAACCCCTTGCCATTGCAAAGGGTTCTTCGTTAATCAATAAATCAATAAAAAACAAACGTATGGAAAACGTAAGCATTTAAGACTTGTCGCAAAGGTAATATGAATACTTAACCAAAACCTAATTACCCATTACTTTTTTTTGCGAAACATGAAAAACGAAATGCCGAGTATTAATTGATTTTAATTATCTTCTTTTTTATTAGATAGTAACCAACGGCTATAACCCCCGCTACAATAACCAAAGTCTTCCAATTAGTTGTATTTCCTTGATTAGTTGAAGTTGCTTGATTTGCTCTTTCAATAGCCAAAGGGTCATTCGTTACATCTTTAGGAACACCATTAGCGTCAAGAACAAGAACATCATAAGGAACATTGTATGCAAACGGAATATAACCTTGCATTAAAGGATTTTCATTTCCCCATTTTATCGTCAATGTATATGGAACGCCACCAATAGGAAAAAAACCTTCATAAACTTCACCCGCCTTAAATGTTTTGTTTTCAACACCAACAACTCCCCCAACGGAAATTCGTGTAGTATAATCTTTTGCAAATTGAAATTTCATTTTATCCGTTTTTAATTATATTGTTTTTAAAAGGCAATGCTATTAAACGTGATGGCACTCCAATTGCCAAACCTCCAACAATCCAATAGCCAACGTATCGTAATGCCCCGCCACCACTTTTTTTTGCGTACATGATACCTCCTATACTTCCTAACAATGCTAATCCCGCTATCGCAAAATCAATGTTTTGTATGCGTTTTGTTTGACTTTCTGTAAGTTCTTCCATTTTATTTTAAATTATCTTCTTTTTGAACAAGTAGTAACCCACCGCAATAACCCCGCCTACAATCGCTAAAGTCTTCCAATTAGTTGTATTTCCTTGATTAGTTGAAGTTGCTTGATTTGCTCTTTCAATAGCCAAAGGGTCATTGGTCACATCTTTTGGAACACCATTAGCATCAAGGACAAGAACATCATAAGGAATTTCAACGTAACGACTTGCGCCTTGCATTAGTGTTGATGTGTCAAACAATTCAATTCTAACAACACTTGCTCCACCAATAGGTAAACTTCCATTATAAATTTCTCCCGCCTTAAATGTTTTGTTTTCAACACCAACAACTCCTCCAACGGAAATTTGTGTTGTATAATCTTTTGCAAATTGTACTTTTTTTTTCATTTTATTCTGCGTTTTCTTTTTCAGATTTCTTCTTGAGATACAAAAGGTAACTCGAACTACCTACCAAATACCCCAAAGCACCCATTCCCAAAGTCGTCATAGCTAATATCTTGTTATCCATGCCTATCTTTTTGCCATAAGCGAATGTAGAACCGCTAAAAACTAAAGCAGTAATTGCACCAACTAAATATTTTTTCGCTGATTTTTTAGTATCTACTATATCTAAAATTTTTTTATCCGTTGTATTTTCATCCATTTGAACATCAAGATTGATAGGCTGATTTCCAAAAGATGACAAGTCAATAACTTTATCAAAATATCCCGTTGCTTTAAAAACCAAACGATTGTTTTGTGGCTTTATTTCATAATAACCATTACCATCTGCGGTTGTGGAAGCGGTGTATTGATTATTATCAAGAATATCAACAACTATTGCCCCTGCTATGGGGTCGCCTTTAATTTTATCCGTTATATTACCAATAATATCGTAAGCCATTATTTTTTAGTTTTTTTGATTATGAAATATGTTAAAGCACCAATAAGAGCAAGACCACCAAAAGATAAAGCGATAATTCCAATAATTTGTTGTGTGGTGTATTTTGGAGATGTGATACCATAAGCATCTTGTACTTCTTTCAACCTTTTTTCCGCTTCTAACCTTTGTTGGGTTAGCGTTTCCATTTGTAAAGCAAGAGAGTCTTTTTCTGCTTGTGTTTGAGCGTTGTTAAAGGATTGTTGTAATTGCAAAAAACCATTGGCAATTGTATTTAATGTGCCTCCTATTTGATTTAGTTCTTGTGCATCAATATCGCTCAAAAAACCTCCGCTTGGTGTTGTTTGACCCGCTTGATAATTAGTAACTTGAGGCGTAGTGGACAAAGGAGTATAAGGAACGGGGTCAAATGACCCGTTCTCATATTTTTGTTTTGCTATATCACGATTAAAACTCGTTGCCCAACCTAATGAGTCCGAGCCGTAAGAATAGCTACCATCACTATTTAAGCGAAGTTGTGGGTTCATTATAATCCTAACATTCCGTTATCACCACATCCACCATGTGCATAGTGAAATCCACCATGTGCATAGTTAAATCCACCATCAAATTTTTGGAAATCGCTACATGGAACACACCAATCTGCGGTGACACCCGTTGCAATATTTGTTCCGTTTTTTAAGCAACACATACCCGAAGGGCAACGACCTCCGACACATTTTGAAGGTACATAACCTACGGGGTTAAACTTCGTAGGAGTTCCAATAGCATTAGCAAATCCACCATCGAATTTTGAAAAATCGGCACAAGAGATGCACCAATTAGCAGTTTCTCCCGTTGATACCAAAGTACCATTTCTTAAACAACATAAACCCGTTGGACAACTACCCGCAGAACATTTTTTTGGCGTATATCCAAGTATTTTGGGGTCAATTAATTTACCCGAACCAATTGCGTTAGCAAAATTTTGATTAATTGCTCTCGTGCGATTTATGAATCCACGATTATTGTTTGCGAAACCACTTAACATATTCTTTTTCTTTTTTTATTTTTAATTAAAATCCTAAAACGGGGTCAATACCACCATCATTAGCATATTGTAATCTTTTTTTCCCTTTTCCTTTTCCTAAAAAATAGTCAAATCCACCATCAAATGCCCTTGTAGGGGTAGAAGTCATTGCTATAATGTCTTTAGAAGGCGTTGCTGATGATGTTGTTGTATTCGATGAAGTATTTGGTGATGTTGAAATACTTATAAGACTCGTATCTACCAAAGTTCCATCGGGATTGATGATAACATTGGTATCAATAATTGGATTTGGCTCATCAACTACGGGAGGGGTAATCAAACCCGTATTAGTCGTAGGTGCTTCTGCCGTTGTGGTAATTTTCGTAGCATCATCGGCTTTTTTCTTATTGTAGAGGTAAGCAATAATTCCGATTACTGCGACCCCACCTATTCCGTAAATTATTTTCTTATCCATTTTATTATTTTATGTTGTCTGCCAATTTGTATGATTTCTTAAGGCGGGAGTCCTATTGGAAACAATATTACCCGAAGGAGTTAGGTTGAAAATAACATTAGAAAGTACCGCTTCTCTTCCGTTGGTTGTAACAAGATTTTTTAAGAAATTAGTTCTTGATGATGTATATGGTAATGGTCCATATTGTGACTCGGTTGGTTCGGTAAATTTAATACCTCTTGATGTCCATTTCAAATATAGTTCTCTTGATAAATCAAAGGTAGATGGTCTACTCAAATAATAATTTCTCCAATAATTAGCATCTCTAACAACTGCATATTTAGAAGCGTTTGCGGGATTATTTGCAATGTCTAAAGTAACTGCCATGTCATAAAGCAATTGCGCTACTGCTTTGTCGGTTGCATTTGTAGAATTTGCTAATGTGTTTGACTCTGCTAATAAACTTGATACAGTAGCGGGAACACCATTAGCTAAAACACTTGCATTAGCTTGTTGTAAACGACTATCAATTGTTGCTTGTGGTATTATTCCGCCATAAGTTTCTAAATTGAAAACATCAGCATTCAATTGTGGTAAGGCGGGATTTGTTAAAGGACTTGGTGTAATCGTTGATTTTGTTTCTCCGAGAATGTTGTCAACCATTGCACTTCCGCTTGTACTTGGTATTGTAACATTTGTTCCATCATTGACCATAGCATTATCAGCGATTGACATAGAACCACTTCCCGAACTTGTCATAGAACCATTACTCGTAGTTGTCATAGAACCACTACTCATAGGTGCCATAGATGCACTTCTAATTTCATTTGCTTGTTGCAATTGCAAATCTGAAACAAAGTCTTTCAATAATTGAGCATAAGCCAAAGATTCGGGAGTTCCTTGCGCTTCGTAAGATGCAATTTGAGATTGCAAGTCAGAAATAGCACCATCCACACCTTTACTTGCCACTAAACCATTCGCTTCATCAAGTTTTGCCTTGATTTGAGCATCAGTAAGCGGTGCATATTTTGATGCGGGATAATTTGTAATGTTTAGGAATACATTACTTGATGCTTTTCTTCGCATGATTAAGAATATTGCTACTCCTACGACTCCTATACCTAAAGCAATAAGTAAATTCTTATTCTTTTTGCCTTTTTTTCCTTGTGTTGAACTTGATTCAGCCATTTTTTTATTTTTATTTATTCATGTATTGTTGCAACAATTCTGCATTAGTAAGTGGTTCGCCCGATGGGGTATAAGCCACAACGGGTGAACCCGAAGAACTTGTAACTACCATATCGGGTTTTGTAGGACTCAACATAGATTCTGCTTGAGCCATAGCCATAGCTTCAGCTTGTGCTATATCTTGGTCAACTTCCGTTGCCATTTTTGTAACTTTATCGGTGACAAATTTCTTGTAGAGCAAATATCCTATTCCCGCAACGGCAATAAGGACTCCGCCTAATATCAAATATTTTTTATTCATCTCGTCAATTTAGATATTATATCTTGATACAAATTTATCAATTCGTATTGCACTTCCGTAGGGTTATTTTGCTTCAAAACTTTTATAATCCTTTGAGTTTCAAAGATTGCGCTTTGTAATCCTTTCTCTTTAATGTCAGCATTAACCAAATCAATGATTGCATTAATCATCGTATGTTGTATCAAAGGATATTCTTGCGGTAAAAAATCTTCAAAGGTTAATTGTTTCATAGACTTTTAGATTAGATAAGTGCAGTATTCAAACCCATTGCGGTAGTGGCTATATTCCCACCCTCATTGTACATTCCCAATCCCGAAATATTGATAGTTCCATCGATACTCCATGTACCATCATAAGTTTGCCCACCATAAGTCGTTAGCTGATATGTACCATCTTCAAAGAACTTTTGTTTCATATTGCCAAAAGGAGTTGGAAAATTCATTTCAACCCAACCTTTAGGCTCTAAAAAACCACTTGTAGTTAAAAACTTATCGTAATCATTAGTCTTAAAAGTTTCAAAAAGTTTTTGCAAGTCATCGGATTTATTTGTTATAGACAAACCTTTGTACCCGCCTTTTTGAGCATAAACTCTTACGAACACAAACAATGTTGCCCAAACCAATCCAACTTTTAATATTTTTCTATTCCTATCGGTCATCAGAAATTCTCTAATTCATCTTCTAAGTTTCCTAACAAAGAACCTCTATTATTGATTGTTCCTTGAATATGCTTTGGCATTTTTGTTTGTTGATACATATTGCCTTGACCTATAAATGGAACAAAAGAGCCGTCTTGAACACTCAAATAACCACCATCTTTCAACATTCCCCAAATAGCATTGTTATCAGTTGGTGTAAGGGTATAAACCCCTCCATCAAAGTCTAATACCGCATTTCCGTTTTGTATTTTCCAACTTCCCGAAACTTTTGCATAAATCGAAGACCAATAAGATGAATCTTTTTGAACTATCATTAATCCTTCGGGATAAAAGTCAATCAATATTCTTGGTCTATCATTTGATGTAGCTATTTGTAATTTATTTGAATTGTTTACCAATTTAGGAAAAGCACCAACCACAGCACTCAATTTGGTAAAGTCTGCACTTGTAGGTTTAGCAACCGCAGTTCCACTTGTTAGAGCTTGTTGATATGCCACTCCGTATTTTACATACGCTTTACGGATATAAGAATTGTCATATTCACCCGTTCTATCAAGGTCAATTTGTCGAGCATAGTCGGGATAATTGTCATTTATCCAAGCACGAAATGCATTTCCTTCCGTTGCATTTTTAAAAGGAGTTGGAGGCAATGCCGAAGATGTTGATGTTGAAGGCGTACCGCCTTGATTTTGTCTTCCCGCATTATTAATATCCTTTTCATCTAAAGGAGTTGGAAAATATTGATTCTTAATGAATCTTCCAAGAAAGAATAGAGCCGTACCACCCGTTGCAACTCCTAAAGAAATCCATATCCATTTGTTTTTCATATCAATTTTTATTTTTTTGTCTAAAGTATAATATAGCCATTGTAGTACCAAATAGTGCAATAGGTATCAACCACCAAAAAGTTGCGAAACTACCAATCATCTTCTTGATTTTATCGTATTGACTCCGAGCCTTTTCAAATAAATTTTGTCTATCACTCAAACCATTTGTTCCACCATTGATTGCTTTTGTTATTTCGGTGAAAACATAGTTATTATTTCCATCGTAAACACTTTTTGTTGGGTCTAAATCATCCGACCATTGGTTAAGATTTTTACCGCCTCTAATTCTATTTGACCACCACCACGCACTAACTTCCGTTGCCTTTTCGGGTTCTTGTAATAATTCGGGATTATTTACTACATCCCAACCAAAATATTCTTTTACATTTTGATAATTAAAACGCCCCGTAACTTGTATTAGACCTCTGCCCTTAAATTTTACGCCATCTCCCGCATTTGTATTACCCAAATCACTTCTACCCTCGTATGCGCTTCCACTTGCAAACTCTTGTGTTGTGGAAAGTTTTGCAGACTCGTGACCTATTTGAGATAAAAAAGCCATCACCCTTTGTGGTGTATTAATTTCATACTTACGCATATAGCGATTTAAGTATGGTCTAAATTTTTCAGCGTTGTCTAATGTAGAACCCGTTGCCGTAGATATGACTTCCGCAGATAAATTCATCTTATGAAAAGGTATGAAGTTAATAATGCCGTACCAATGATTTTCCAACCATCACGCTGATACCATTTTTTCTTTTCGGGGAAAACGTATGGCTTAATCGAATCAATTTTAGTATGTGGGTTTTTGGATTGAATGATTACTACGTTCTTTTTTTTGAACCAACCATCTTTCTCTTGCCCTAACTGAACATCAAAGTCATTTACAATAGCTAATGTATCGATATGAACCTTATTTGAATCTAAAAAGCCTTTCAGCGTTATCCACCTATCTACCTTTTCAAAGTATTCTGCTTTTATTTTGACTCCATCATGTATAAGAATTGTGTCTTTTCTATACATAATAATCGTATCGTGTATAGTTTTTGCAATAAACTTTACACTTGATTGGATATTTTTCAAATCCTTATTCTTGATTTTATCCTTTAGTTGCTTGTTTTCAATACTCAAAACATCGGTTTTGGCTATTAACTCTCCGTTTTTTGTAATTTCTTGACGAATTTGCGTGTTAAGACCTTCGGAAGTAAACTCAAGCAACTCTACTTTATCCGATAGTTCGTCAATTATGTTTTTTCTTGCACATCCCTTAAAAATAAAGAAGATACAAATGATTGATAGCGCAATGATAATTAAATTTTTCATTTTATGTTGTGTTAAACACGAAAACCCCAATATGGGGTGTCGTGCTTTCCTTGTTTAAATTTTGATTACTTTACGCTCTTGTAAACCAAGAAGCCAAGCAATCCGATGATAATCAAGTTGTGTACGTTTTGACCACCCAAAAAAGTGTTGGGGTCTTGTAAGTTGAAATCGAACTTCATATTATTTGTTTTTAATTGTTTTTAATGTAAACGTATAATCTATAAAGATTAGCGGGTGCTTTAATGGTAGCAGTTCCAACCATAACATTTCTTGCCAACTCACTTACACTTGCCAAAGAGGTGTAGTAGTTATTTAAGTAGAAAGAATATTGTTGTGAGGTAAGATTTGGAGATGATAAATTATTCTTCAAAGTTGTCAAAGCATTTACAAGACTTACACTATTGTTTAGATAACTAACTATCTTATTTCCAACCCTTACTGCTAAATCGGAATTATTTGTAAGTGGTGTAAAATTAGGCAAAACTTGATTGGCACTAAATGCTTGAATATTGGGTATATGTGCTTGATAAGAAAGAACTAACTTTCTATTTGGCTTTGATGCGGATGGAAAAGCAATAAATTTATTTAATGTCGATGTATTCCAACCACCAATAATCGGGGGCGTAGAATAAGGAGTGTTATTTTGGTCTATTAACCCACCTTGTTGTTTTGCCGTTGTAAGAGCCATGATGCTATTAGGGTCAACCGATGTGGTTGTTCCCGCAACATTTGCATAATTTGAGCCTCCAAAATTTTGGAAGCCTTCATCTACTGCTGAAAAATTATCAAATTTCATTTCTTTATTTTTTTATTTACACTCTAATTAAAGCGAGTTTGAAATTAGGGTATTTAACATTAAAGTTATTCATCCAAATTGTCAAGAATGAATTTAATTGAGCCTCCGAAGTATATTCGGGATTCATTTGTTGCTCAACTAAAGGTTCAATGATTGTTGGACTACCCGTAAAGTATCTCCAATAGTTTGACTTGATAATAAACTCTTGAGCGCATCTATCTTGTTGGTAAAAATCTCTGAATAACAAATAGATACGATACAAAGGAGTTATTGGTTGCCCCGTTGAAGTCAAGCGATAACGAGTATCTTGAAATAACTTTTGGCAAATATTCAAATTAGGAATACCCAATGGGTTTTTACCTACAATCATAGCATACCAACGCTTACCATATTGGTCGGGTGTCCCGCTATTCCAATAATGAATTATATTGGGGAAACCGCTCCTAAAGTTATTGTAATTTGTTGGGAATAATGTTGCATATTGATTCCAAACCGCTTGTGAAGTCAAATCCAAAGGAGGCAATAGCGACATCAGTTGCGCTCCGTTCATCGTCAATTGAGAAACGGGCATGGTTGTTTGAAATGCCGATGTGGTTGAAGTCGGAGTTGTTGGCGCAAGAGTAGTAGTTCCGCTTATATTAGCGAAACCACTATCTACGGCTGAAAAATTATCAAACTTCATATTTTTTGAATGCTTAAAAAATTAACCTATTGTTCCTATATTATACATAAATCGTAATCCTTTTGGCACTAAAGTTAAATTCAGCACTGCGATTTGATTATCAAGATTTTGCAAATTAGCATTTGTCGGATTTTGTGCATAAGCCATAGCCAAAGGTCTTAATATATTTTTGAAATTAATTTTCATTGCATTCAAATCATTGAAACCATAAGTAGTAGGAGTAATTATTTGCGCAGAAGTGCTATTAGCACCTAAATTTCGTACTTGACCCCAAATGTATAAATATTTATTATTTAATCCCATTATATTTACACTATTGTTCCCAAAAATAGGTGGTTGAATTGGTCTAATTCCTGATTGATTAGGCTCAAATAATGTGTACATATCTATAAAATTAGATATTGCTACCCAATTCGATTGCAATCCTGTCGGAGGTATAGTCATAGTTCCGCCCATAGTTCCGATTGGAGTTCCAATAATATTTGCGAAACCACTATCTACTGCATTAAAATTATCGTATTTCATAATTTTTGCTTTTAGTTAAATTAAATTGCTTGTTCAAGCAACGTTCCATCGGGCAATACCATACCACCATTCATTACTGCGGGAAATACCATACCACCACCACCATTCATTACCGTAGGCATTGGTTGACCTGTATCTGTAACCGTAGGCATATATGGTGCGGGATTGACTCCAACGCTAACTTGACCACCACCAACTGATGCTCTAACACCACCAATAGGAGTTTGTACATCTACTGAACCACCAAATTGTTGACGATTTTTCCAAATCAAATAAATAACGATAGCCGTTACTCCGATTCCCAAGTACATCTTGGTATTTTTGTCCATTTTCATAATGCTTTTTTTTATTTGCTCAAAACTAATAACTTAAAGTCAATTTAAGCTGAAATCTTCGCAACTTTTGAGTGCGTTAAAAGGTGAATAGTGCGCCATCCGAGAATAGATGGTCTTTTCCAAAATATGCACTATTCACCTAAAAAATCTTTTGGTAACGAATCTCTTTTGATGAAAATATGCTGAAATCCATACTCACCAAATACTTCATCATCGTAAACCTTTCTTACAACAAAACCGCTCAAGTCAATACCAATATCAACAAAACATAAATCAGTATCGAATCGAACTTGAACTCTTGTCATAACAAATCATCATCTTGGATGTAAGATTTTTTAGTTGTGTCGGATGAAACAACGCCATTTGCCGTTGTGCTACCGCTCTTTTTTCGCATAAACGCATTCAATCTTGCCAAACCCCACGCTTGTCTTGAATTGGGTTTGCCTTGAGAGATTGTTGGTCTATGACTTTTGGAATAAGCACCCATACCCCTCCTTACAACTGCTTTTGCAGTTGAGAGTGTTATTTTCTTTGTGCTATTTTTCTCATTGTATTTAGATACTTTATTGGCAATCGCATCCAACAAAGCATCGTTAAATTCTATTTCTTTTGCAGAAGATGTAGAAGATGCAGACTTTGGTTTATTCACTTTAGAACCATAAACACGCTCTTTTTTTGGTGCGGGAGTTTGAGCCAAACTTTTTCTACCTTGTCTTTTCATTTTTTCTTTTTATTGTAAATCCATAATGCTATTGCAACGCCACCTAAAACCGCAAACACCCCCCACCACGCAAGTTGTGGACTTTTAAGTTCACCTTCCTTAACAAAATAAGCAAATTGTTCACAATTGAATGAGAATAAGTTGAACTTTCTTGTGTTGAAAGTTAAATACATTTCTTCAATCTTTTGCTTTGTCAATCTTGTTGGTTCAATAGATTTTATCTTTCTATTCTTTAACCAAACATCAAGCGACTCTTTTATGATACTACCACCTAACTCATTTACTTCGCTATCTGAATTGTGATAAACAAAAGCCTTCCCATCATCTTCAACAACAACAATACCCCTATGCATTATTAAAGGCATAACATTGGATTTTGTAGTTATGAAATCTCCCGTTTTGAATTGGAAATTACGCTCAAGGAATAGCGAAGGTAGTGACTCCATTATACTTTATTTCAAACGAATAAAACCTCGTAGTTTCAAACTTGGATATTGGCTATCAGCACTACCTATTTCAGTATCATGCGGAACAATACCAACAAGTTCGCCCTCACCACTAAATGCGGGGTCATAATTTGTATTACCCTCAATAGAATCAAACTTGGTAGGTGAATTAAGATACGTTTTAGTAACTATACCAACGTGACCTTGAGATGGCGAGTTTATTCTTTGCCAAATAACAATATCACCTTTTTTCGGTCTGCCACTTGTAACTACTTCAAACTCATCACTCTTTCCATTTTTTACATTATCGAATGTAGCTTGAGAACTACCTCCAAACCACTTATTAATATCGTCTGCGAGTTTAGGCAAAGCATATAAGTAAGCGACTTTAGCAAAATAAGAACACCACGCCTCCCCATTTTTCCAACCAATATCACGCATCATCTTCTCAAATGTTTCATTTGAAAATCCCGCATTGTTCCCTACCTCTTCAATACCTTGAAATAGCAAAGCAAGTCTTGCCACTTTTTTCTTACGATAGTTGATAAATGATAAACCAACTACTGCAAAAACAACAATAGAACTTATGATGATGATATTTTTTGTTCTCTTCGTCATTTCCAAGCTACATATTGCACTTGACCATTAACTTTAATAGCTTTCAAAATAGATTTTCTATTGCCTCCGTTTCTTTTGTATGAAACGTGAACCCAATCGGGTTGAGCATCATTTCCAAATTCCCAAATCATTTGGTCAAAGTCAAGATTAAGACGGATGAAATCAAAAATTTCCTTATTGGTTGTTCCGCCATGAATATCGGCATCAATATCAAATGCTTCACCTTTACAATGTTGACTCGTTTTTGAACTCCCCTTAATGGCATTGTTTAAAGCCTCCGAGCGATAACCCGAACTTAATCCAATTGGTTTTCCAATGTGTTCACGAACTTTATCAAAAACATTTGTTCCCAATGCTTTCATGTTTTCTAAATGTTCTGCGGTTGGCATATTAGAAATATTGTTGCGTTTTGCACTTTCCGAGCGAACAACCTCACCAATAGTAAGGTATTTGCAAATTTTATCCGTTTGATTCATGGTTTTTTAATTTAAATTGTTATTCTTTAGATTGATTATTTTTTTTCTTTACTTCCTTCTTGAGTAGCATACTTAATACCCATAATTGTTCCTACTATTGAAAATGCGTTTGTCAAAAGTACACTAAACATATTACTCCACGTTGAACCAATTATCTGCGTGTCTTTGCTTGTAACTATTGCCATCCAATAAAGTATTGTTGTAACAACCCCAACACCAATTATGACCGACAACGCAACTTTAACAATTACCTTTATTAATTCACTTTGACTTTTTTTCATCATGACATCCAAGTCATTCAAAGCTGAATCCTTTTCTATCTCTATTGCATTTTTAAGTTTTTGTGAATTAGCTAACTCTATTTGCAAATTATTTGAAAGGTCGTCTATTTTCTTCTTGTTGTTTACGGCATCAGTAATATCAGTCGCAATCTTAACAACATCAGTTATATTTCCTTTGCTATCTAAAACGGGATTGTAAGATGCTTGTAGATAGATAACAGACCCATCTACCTTTCTTCTTTCAAATACTCCATCAAAATACTTACCTTTTTTTAAATTTTCCCAAAAATTTGCATACTCATCGCTTTTAGAATATTCGTAACTAACAAAAATGCTATGATGTTTTCCAACGACTTTATCTTTTTCATTGGATTTATATCCCATAGTTTCTAAAAAGATAGGGTTCACATCCGTTATAAAACCCTCCGTATTAAAGCTAATAAGAGCGGTACTTCTATTGATTGCATCTATTTGCTTCTTGCTATTAACTATTGCACTAATGTCAGTAGCAATTTTCATTATCTTGGTAATCTTATTATCCTCATCAAAAATAGGATTATAAGTTGCTTGAAGATTGATAAGACTTCCATCCTTTTTTCTTCTCTCAAACTCACCTTGATAATACTTACCACTCCTTAAAATATCCCAAAACTTTTCGTATTCAAGAGATTTTGAATAGTCTTCACATACAAAAGTGCTATGGTGTTTCCCAATTAAATCGTTATGATTACCTTTACCATAACCCATAGCTTCAAGAAAAATATCATTAACACCAAGAATTATCCCATTAAGGTCAAAGTAGATAATAGCGTTACTTCTATTAATCGCTTCTAATCTACTTAATAACTCTTCTTTAGATAGATTCTTCATTCTTCTCCGAAGGCTTTTTAAATATTTTTTCACACGCACTAATGCCCAATGCAGTCGCAGACAAAGTAGCTACTGAATATACCAAAGCATCCGATGGGTCATTTACTGCATCGTGATTAGCATAAAGAGTATAACACAATACGACTGCGCTAAATACCCCTACAAATCTTTTACTTGATGCTTGTCCGTTTTCAGACAAGAATCCCTTTGACCATTCTAAAAATTTCATATTTTTTTTTGTTAATATTTTTTTAATAACTTTCAATTTGCGTTTTTATTGTTAGGTGATAATTAATTGTTTATGAATTAATTACGACTTATTTTTTTGCATTTCGTTGTACAAAGCAAAACCCAAATAACCCACTAAAAGCGTGACCGCAATCAAATCTAAATGCGACTTTACATAGGTTATCAGTTCTAATCTTTTTTGCTTGTCAGTATTGGACATAGTTGCACTTGTATTCACCGAATCGGTTGAAGCCATAGTTACTGCATTGATGAATGTTGGACTCATTACCATAAAAGTTTATCGGCATAATAGCCATTACTATTTTTTACTACTCTATCTTTCTTGTGGCGTATCTTGTAGAGTTTCCTTCTACTTTCAGCCGTTCCTTTCTCTACCAAACCCGCTCTTTCTTTTGCTTTGTATGTAGGATAATCATTCATACCCAAAGCACCAACTGATGCGACTTTATCTCCTTTCTTGAAAACATCAATCTTTTTGCCCTTAACGCTACTTGGCTTAACAACCACTCCAAGTTTTTTGGCTTGTTGTTTTGTATAGTTGGTTATTTTATAGGACATAACTTATTGTTTTTCAATTACAAATATACTATTGTTGAGCGTAAAAAGTATCAAAGTCGTCAATCAAACTTTTGTCTATCTCTTCTTTTATCTCCTCTTCTAAACCAAGTAATTTTCCCAATCCCATTTCAATCAACTGAATCTCATCAGCACTATTCTTTAGGTACTCAAACTTCATATTTACTGCGCTTTGAGCCTTTAATGTGAATTGGATAAATGAATTGCTATCAATTTTAAAATCATCCATATCATTAGTACGATATGCTACTTGATTTTGTGCAAAGGGGTCAATTACAATATTAAGGTCGGTTTGTTCAAAATCACCATTTGAATCTTTAATTCCATAGATAACGCTTTGAGTAAGTTGTTCGGGGTTTATCGACCAAATGTATAGAGATGTAACTTTATAAGAGTTTCCAATAACCGAATTTAATATTTCGTTTAAACCAACACCCGTAGCTGAACTTTTATTAAACACATAAGGATTACCCAACAAGTAAGAAAGACCCGTATTTTGCTGATTAAAATAAGTATAGATTGTTCCTTGAACTAAACTATTTGATGTTGGACTTGTAAATCTAATTTGTATTTGACCATTGTAAGGAGTTCCTATATTCGATGATAACCTTAATCTGAATGGAGCAAGTTTCGTTAAATCAACAGATTGTTGAATTGCCGTTGTATTACCTAAAATAGTTACTGATGTTCCCAAATTCGGTTGTAATACAAAATTACCGACACAAGTTTCGGATAATTGAACTTCTAAATTAAAAGAGTTATTGCTATCTAAACCAATTTGAGGCAAAACATCATCATCTACTTGAAATTCGTAATATTCGCTACTCAAAGTTAAGTTAGTACATTGAATAGTATGCCATCCATCTGACGATTGAGATGGATTAGGATAGGTATTTAATCGTATTGATGGGTAAAGACTTTCATAATTGACCAAATACTTATATGGTTGTGGTGTAAGTTCAGCATTACCATAAGCAAATTCTATTCTATCGTAGTAAAAATCTTCGTCTTCACCTATTTCATCATAGATATTATATCCGAGATAGCTTACGCCATCAATAAATTGCTCAAATAAAATAAATTGCGCATTTGGTCTTGCTAACGTAATTTGCCCTTCTTGTATTTGAGTCGTAACGATAGATGAAACATTTTGTATAAAATCAGTCAAATTCAAAGTTGCGCCGATAGTTCCTCCTCCAATAACATATTCAATACCATTTTGAACTGCAATAACTTGAAGACCGACTTGACGAAAACCCGCTTGTTTTGTTAAATCACTATAAAAAACTTGCGATTTAACTATCGTTTGATTAAGAAGACTTGAACTTCCTTCGTTAGCATTGACTTCCCTATTCGTGAAATTATAAGATGTCTTGCCACTAACAAAACTTGTTGTGCCTAAACCACCACTATCAAATAAAGTGATAAGTTGGTCTGTATTTCCCGTATTTGTTAGTGCAATTGTTAATGACATTATTGATTTCCCTTCATCATGATATAAAAGTCCAAAATGTAAATGGCTAATCCCGAAATACCACTTGATATAGCAATCATTTTAGCATCATGTATCTTTTTTTCTTGAATCCACTTATCAATAGCATCAACCCTACGGGCAAGACCTTGTTGCCCTAAATCTTCATCACCCGCCAAAACAAAAAGTATCTTATCTACCTTTTTATTGAGTTTATTTATTTCTTCGTGCAATTGAAGTTCGCCCATAATAAAATTATTCTATGATACAAAGTACGAGAAAAAAAATGTTTACGAGTTAAAACTTTTGCAACTTTTTATGGTTGGCAAAATAACAAGAACGCAGTATTATGGTCTGCAATAAGTAAGTCAACAAAAGCATCAATACCTTTTGTCGCTAAAGATTCTCTGAAAATTAAATAATCATCGGATTGGTCAAATGCAAAAAAAATATTTTGCTCAATTACATAAATAGTTATTACACCATTATTTTCAGTTATTGTGTATCTCATATTTCGATAATCATTGATAATGCTACTATTGCTCCCGTTGATGCAGATGCGTTATTTTGAATCTTAACATCTATTGTCGCACCATTGCTAAAGTTTATTGAACTTGCCGTATTTTGATATGTTCCCGTTACGCTACCTCCCGCAATTGTCAAGGTATAGGCAGTATCGACTCCATCTACACGAATAGTAAAAACTGCACTTCCCGATGCGGGTTGCGTTCCAATGTTTATGGTTAAATTCTTACCAACACACGCAATCGGTAAAACCGTTCTTGCTTGAAACGCTTGAGCGGCACTATAAAAAGCAGTTGATTTGACGAATCCGCCATAAAGAGTCGCTCCCGCTCCTACTGAACCCGCACCAAAATTACCAAATAGAACTGATTTTGAAACCGATATTTTAGAATTGGTTAAAACACCACCACTTAAAGTCAACCCATCACCAACTTGTATTTCTTCCATTACACCAACACCCGCACTACTACGACCAATAAGACGATTTGTATTCATTGATGTTGAAATAATCGGAGTATCTCCACCCGTAGAAGTAATAGGGGAAGTAGCCGTTACATCAGTAACGCCACCACCGCTTTCACCACCATTTATATTAAAGAATTGTAATCCCATATTATCCTACCCATACAAGTCG
>Ga0181349_1000452_pt1 | contig 17438 bp, 39 predicted proteins | sample Su13VDMM110SD_FD_130106 | JGI IMG/M metagenome (GOLD analysis project Ga0181349, IMG submission 130106) | Freshwater viral communities from Lake Michigan, USA - Su13.VD.MM110.S.D | ecosystem: Environmental > Aquatic > Freshwater > Lake | place: USA: Michigan | collected 2013-07-16 | reverse complement strand
TTGATCGTATTGAAGAACATTTTACTGCCATCATGAAATATCTAGGTCTCGACCTAAGTGATGACAGTCTCATTGACACACCCAAGCGTGTGGCCAAGATGTATGTGAATGAAATCTTTTGGGGGCTCGACTACGAAGCATTTCCCAAGTGTACCACAGTTGACAACAAAATGAAGTACGATGAAATGGTGGTTGAACGCAACGTCAACGTACAAAGCAACTGCGAACATCACTTTGTTGTGATTGATGGTGTAGCAACTGTGGGGTACATTCCCAAACAAAAAGTACTTGGCTTATCCAAGATCAATCGTGTGGTTGAATACTTTAGTAAACGCCCACAAATTCAAGAACGCTTGACTGAACAAGTGTATCATGCGTTACAATATATTCTAGAAACTGACAATATTGCTGTGGTAATTGATGCTCAACACTACTGCGTAAAAAGTCGTGGTGTAGAAGATGTTGGTAGCTCAACTGTTACAAGCAAACTAGGTGGTGTGTTTAAAAACGATCCATCAGTGCGAGTGGAGTTTATGAACATTGTCAACAACTGCAAACGAGGTTAATATGATCTTAGATTTGGAGACGGCACAGCAAAAAGGTATTGCCCCGTGGGACTCGAAAGTCTGGGAAGACTTTCATGTTGTGGTATATCAAGATCGGTTTCCAGTTACTCGTGGCCACTTGCTATTTGTTCCAAGAGAAAATACACCGGGATTAATTCGAGAAGCATTTGCATCTGCATTTTTTGAAGGACAAAGAATGGTAGATGCCGGAGAGTGTGATGCATTTAATGTAGGAATCAATTGCGGCGAAGCGGCTGGACAAACAGTAATGTATCCGCATGTGCACTTGATTCCTAGACGAGTTGACGATTGTGCTAATCCAATTGGCGGTGTGCGTGGTGTAATCCATGGTCAAGCTAATTACAAAGCAACCGGTTACATTCAACCTTAAAACAAGCGGCCTTTTTGGCATTCATCCCGCTATACAAATTCTGCAAGCCTATGCTATAATTAACATAGGAGAAAACAGCATGCAATCATCAACACAAGAGTTAATCAACCACTTGGAAGCTAACCTTTTGAACACTCGATCAGTAGTTTACAAGTACACAAGTACTAAAGAGTATCACGACGCATTTCCTTGCGCTTATCGTCAATGGAGGGCAGACAGTCATTGTAATTTAATTCACGGCTATTCATTTAGTATGAAGTTTTACTTTGGTACCAATGACCTAGATGTCCGTAACTGGGCAGCCGACTACGGTGGTTTGAAAGAACTTAAAAAACAATTAGAAGACCAATTTGATCACACACTTATTGTGGCACAAGATGATCCACAAATGGAAACATTTAAATTGCTACAAGAGCGGAACATGGCCAAGATTGTTGTACTGCCCAAGCTAGGCTGTGAAGGCCTTTCAGACATGCTGTACAAGTATGTTAACGGTGTTTACATTCCAGAAATGTGGGGACAAGGCGAAGCAGAACGTTTGTGGTGTTATCGCGTAGAAGTACGTGAAACGCAAGCAAACATGGCTTTCCGCGAAGGCCATAGAGAATGGAATGAGGATTTATTTGAATGAATAGCTTAGAAAAAATCTGGGCTAGAGCAACAGGTCATCTAATGGGAAATACAGATGATGACCGCCCAGATGTTCCTATACTTACACTACGTGAAGCAAGGATTTCCTTATTTTTAAAAACTTTTTGGGTAGTAATTCACGTAGTTACTTGCTTTTTTATTATAGCAAATACTATCAGACATTGGTAATGTAAAGTTTGTATAATTGTTAAAAATAGATGACAACCACTAATAAACCTAGTATCAGTATACTCCTGCCCAGTCGTGGGAGGACCAAGATGTTAGACGAAAGTTTAGCCAGCTTGATCGAGCATGCAGACAATCCCAGCAAGATTGAATTTTTGCTAGCGTTTGACAATGATGACAAATCTTCTAGTAAGTATTTTGTGGATATAATTGCACCCAAGCTTGCTGAGAAAAATTGCAAATACTATGTTTATGAGTTTCCCCGATTGGGGTATACTCGACTAAACGAATATCTTAATGCACTGGGCAAGTCAGCACAGGCCGACTGGTGGGTATTTTGGAACGATGACGCCATCATGCTCGATCAAGGTTGGGATACAACCATTTGCAGTCAAGAAAATAGATTTTGCATTCAAGCATTTGATACACATAATAAACATCCGTATAGCATATTTCCCATTGTTCCCAGAGCTTGGTTTGATCAACTAGGGCACCTAAGTCAACACCCACTTAACGATGCTTATATTAGTCAAATTGCATGGTTACTTGATATCATGGTACGTATTCCTATTAGAGTAGAGCATCGTAGATTTGATCTTACCGGTGAAAATCATGACATGACGTTTGCCCAGAGAAATTTAAATTTACTCGAAGGCAATCCCAAAAATCCTCAAGATTTCAATTACTTAAAACAGAGAGAAATAAGAATACAAGTTGCACATAAAATAGCAACATACTTGGCTGGGTTAGGTTATGACATGACACATTGGAACGAAGCGGCAACAAAAAAACGTGACCCGTGGGCGAATATGTTAGCAGCCGATGTTAACAAACAAATGGTACAATTACCAACTCAATAAGGAGATAACATGAGTGATATTTTTAGTGATCAAAAGAAATTTATGAGAGCATGTGGGCAAACCACAGATCAAATTAATCAGTCTCAGTTTAAACTGTATAGTGATTTGATCAACGAAGAAGTTGGAGAGTTACAAGAAGCATCTGAATCACAAGATCGTGTGGAGCAATTAGATGCACTGATCGACATCCTTGTTGTCACAACTGGTGCATTGCACAGTTTGGGTGTCAATCCCGAAGGTGCCTGGAAAGAAGTCATGCGTAGTAACTTTGATAAAATTGACTCTATTACAGGCCGTGTTAAAAAACGCGAAGATGGCAAGGTTCTTAAACCTGAAAACTGGGAGCCACCACGTTTGGCTAAATTTGTACGTTCAGAATAATTTGACTTTTGTCACAACTGCCTATATAATAAACTATGGAAAAAATACATTACACAGAAATCTTTTACAGCCTCCAAGGTGAGGGTCGTTGGGCAGGTGTGCCATCGGTGTTCTTTCGTACATACGGCTGTAACTTTCGTTGCAAAAAATTCGGACGTGATCGCAACGAGACAATTGATGGCCCGAATCCCGAAGTTGCCGAGGTCATTAAGAACATCAAACTGTATCCCAAGTTTGAAGACTTGCCATTGGTAAAAACTGGCTGTGACAGTTATGCAAGTATCTATCCCGAGTTCAAGCACTTTTCAGAAGTTGAGACCCCGGAAGAGATTACTGAACGCATTTTAAAATTAATTCCAAACAACAAGTGGAGCATGGATCCCATTAGTGATGATGTTCACTTGGTAATCACTGGCGGTGAACCACTGTTGGCATATCAACAACTGTATCCCGAACTGATTGAAATTAATCGTGCACAAGGATTGCGTAATCTAACATTTGAAACTAACGGCAGTCAAGAATTGTATCCTGAAGTATGGGAATACTTGCAACAAGACTTTACAAATCATGGACGACACCGTGATCGACTGACATTCTCTGTTAGTCCCAAATTACCTGGGTCCGGTGAGAAGTGGGACAATGCTATTCGTCCCGATATCATCAAGAGCTTTGATGATATTGGCATGACGTATTTAAAATTTGTTATTTCAACAGAGCAAGATTTAGAAGATGTTGATCGTGCTGTGTTTAAATATCGCGAAGCTGGATTCACTGGCCCTGTTTACTTGATGCCTGTGGGCGGAGTTGCAGATGTTTATAATCTCAACACACAAGACGTTGCCAACATGGCCATGCGGCGTGGATATCGATATAGTCCTAGGTTGCAAGTGGACTTGTGGCGCAACGCCTGGGGTACGTGATGTTTGATAAATTAAAAAACGTATTTGCAAAAAAACCTGAAGTCAAAGAGGTGCCAGTTGCTAAAGAGCCCAAGCCTCCCAAGAAGACAGTCAAAGAAATTGCCACCGAAGCAAAAGAACCCTATGTGGCTATTCTTAGCATGGAGGTGGATCCTAACAATTTACACCAAGGCAGTTTTGAACTAGACTGGAACGAAATCTTTGTTGCACGACTGGTCAAGGCAGGCTACATGATGAAAAAAGAAGACACTGATGCAGAGATTGTGGATCGCTGGTTTCAAAATGTTTGTCGACATGTTGTTATGGAAACATGGGAACAAGAGGAAGCCATGAACCCCACTCGCAGAGCTAATGTAAAAGACCTTGGCAATGGCAGGAAAGAAGTATCGTGATTTTCAATCACATTAAAAAACTCAAATCTGAAGGTAAACGTATTGGTATTACGTTTAGTACATTTGACATGCTTCACGCTGGCCATGTTGCGATGCTGAGTGAGGCCAAAAACCATTGCGATTATTTGATTTGCGGATTACAAACAGACCCCACAATTGACCGATCTGACACTAAGAATCATCCCATTCAAAGCATTGTAGAACGTCAAATCCAACTTGCGGCATGTCGTTATGTTGACGAAGTTGTTGTGTATCAAACCGAACAAGACTTAGTTGACTTGTTGCTTATTTTACCATTGGATGTTCGCATTCTAGGTATAGAATATGCTGAAAAAGAGTTTAGTGGAAAATGGGAAGGTCATCAACGTGGCATTGAGATTGTGTTCAATAAACGTGATCATTCTTTCTCAAGTTCAAGCCTACGCAAACGTGTAGCGGAAGCAGAAACACTAAAAGCACTAGCACAAAGATGATTCTTTATGTGAACGGAGATAGCCATGCCGCCGCTGCCGAAGCAGTTGTTCCGCATGCCTGGGCCGAAGATGATGAATTTTTTTGGGGACTAGGTCGCAGACCGCATCCTGAAAACGAACGTGCTAGTTTTGGTTGTGAATTAGCCAACCACTTGTATGCTATTTTACAATGCGATGCGCAAGCTGGTGGTAGTAATGCCCGAATCATGCGTACCACAAGAGAATGGTTGTACAACCAAAATAACATGGATAATGTTTTTGTTGTTATACAGTGGTCGACTTGGGAACGTGAAGAGTGGTTACATAAGAATGAATGGTGGCAAGTCAATGCCAGTGGTATAGACCATGTTCCAGATGAGTTAGTAGAACGCTATAAGAAATTCATAGTAGATGTAGATTGGCGTGCGGCTCAAGCTCGGGCGCATGAAGAAATTTGGCAGTTCCATCAAGAGCTTAAACTTAACAAGGTGAGACATGTGATGTTTAATGGTAATAATGATTTTAATGGATTACCACAACATAACTGGGACACCAACTATATTGGGCCTTATGACCCAGAACAAACCTATAATTCTGTACTGAGATCCTGCGGTTTTAAAACGGTTAGCCCAGAATCATGGCATTTTGGTGCGGATGCCCATTGCTTTTGGGGCAATTATCTGTTACAATACATGAACAAACACAATCTATTGCCCAAATGAAATACGTACTAATTGATACTTCCAACATGTTTTTCCGTGCCCGGCATGTGGCTTTTCGTGCCAGTGACCCTTGGGAAAAAGTCGGTTACGCCCTGCACATCACGTTAAGCTCAATCAACAAAGTGGTACGACAGTTCAATGCTGATCATGTAATTTTCGCACTGGAAGGTCGTAGCTGGCGCAAAGATCATTACAAGCCCTACAAGGCAAATCGTGCAGTTGCTAGACAAGCAATGTCTGCTCAAGAGCAAGAAGAGGACAAACTGTTCTGGGAGACGTATGACAGCTTCACTAAATATTTGAGCGAGCAAACAAATTGCAGTGTGATCCGACATGAACGTGCCGAAGCAGATGATGTTATTGCTCGCTGGATCGCATTACACCCCCAAGACCACCATACAGTAATTTCAAGTGACACAGATTTTGTGCAGTTACTGGCCAATAACGTGGACCAATATAATGGCATTACAGATGAACATCATACGCTACAAGGCATCTTTGACACCAAGGGCAAACATGTCGTTGATAAAAAAACTAAACAACCAAAAATCACACCGGACCCCGAATGGTTACTATTTGAAAAGTGCATGCGTGGTGACACCTCAGACAACATCTTTAGTGCTTATCCGGGAGTACGTACTAAAGGCACAAAGAATAAAGTTGGTCTCCAGGAAGCCTATGCCGACAGACACAGCAGGGGATACAATTGGAACAACATGATGTTGCAGAAGTGGGTTGACCACAACGGCGAAGAACATCGTGTGTTAGATGACTATGAACGCAATCGTGCACTAGTTGACTTAACTGCGCAACCGCAAGAGATCAAAGACCTTGTGGATGGTGCTATACATGAACAAATTTCTCACAAGGACATTGGGCAAGTGGGAATTCGCTTTATGAAATTTTGTGGCCGGTTTGAACTTACCCGTGCAAGTGAACAAGCAGAACAATTCAGCCGATGGCTGAATCAGACATATCAAGGAGTTTTAAATGATTGAAGCCAAAACAATAGTACCAAATCAGTACTGGATCCTGAGAGAACATGATCGCAAAATTGGCAACATTGAGGCCGAACCAGGTGGGTATGCAATTAATCTCAATGGAGAAACTGTAAAAGTTAAAAGCCTGGACATGTTGACTGAACGTGTGCCTATCATATTTCAGGCTGTGTCTACCAAGGTTGAACCCGAACCAACCAACCAAGTACATGGTTATCCTACCACTCATCCACCGTACAATTCTGTGTTTAATGTACAACATCAATTGCCACTATGGACTCGTGAGCAGTACAGTCGTTCATGGGTTGCGGCTGGTTGGTATTGTGTACAACAACATCGTGACTGGCAAGTTATGTTATGTCCCAAATTAATTTTGCTACAACGCTACACACACCAAGGTCCATTTTACACACAAGAAGAGGCTAGATCAACATGAGTATGCATATTGCACGTTTACTAGATCGCATCAAGGCTGCAGACAGTCGTCAACAACGTGACATCACAATGACTGTGAATGAAGCTAGGGATTTGCATGCAGATATCACTCGTTTACTATTGGCACTAGAGCAAGTGCATCAAACTGTTGAAAAACCACAAGAAAACACGGATATTGCCATCACTGGCGGAAGTTTTTGATTGCTGTTGCCTGCATAAATAATCGTGGGAGATAAAGATGAGCAGGCCAAAACCTCGTATTCTATCAGAAAAAACTGATCGGCAAACATATCGTAGTGAACAGGTACTAGCCGCCGACGGCATTTATGCAGTGTTTTATGATGGAACACCAATCAACCTCAAGGCAGCAAATTTATTGGTTCAGTATCCTGGACCAAAATATCGCAAGGTTAGTTTTAGCAATCCTGGACATGCTATTAATCTTGCTAAAAAACTCAATGTCAAATTTCAAACTGACAAGTTTTCAGTAGTGTTACTCAAACAAGGGGAGATCATATTCCCCAATGTCAAAAAATAAAAAAGAAATTGTACAACATGTTTTGAGTCTCTTGCCTGAGACACAACGTATCAATGAGTCTGATGCATTTAAAACATGGTATCAAAACATCCGAGAGAGTGGTGGGTTGAGACTGAGTCGTATTGGCTACCAAATATTTCAAGCTGTGGGCATACAAAACTGGCCAGTTGAGCTCACTGACATCAAGCGATATGTTACTCCACCCATGTTATTGGATTTAGATCGTAAAATGAAATATCCATATTATATTGATTATCAAAACAAACGCATGATTATGTTTTCCAGCCGAGACGCCATGATGGCAACATTATATGGTGATTTAGCAACTTGGTTAAAGAATCAATAATCAACTATAATTGACTATAATCCACTATAATATTATCGATAATATTATTGCTAATCCAGCTTAATCCAGTATCTATTCCAGTGTGTTGTTAAAAAACAACAAAAATCTGGTTGACCAGAATTGCAAGATCGGTTATAATACTAGTATGGAAATTAAAAAAGCAACCCGAAAAAAACGTGCAGATCGCACTCACATCATTTACCGCATTGAGAGCGGTGCAGACTTCTATATTGGTGTCACAGCCAAGACAGAAAGTACTGTTTTGAAGAGTGTAAAAACACGTATCAACAAGCACATCTATCGCTCACGTAGCGAAGATAAATCTTGGGCCCTGTACGAAGCAATTCGTGCTCGTGGCACTGACGCTTTTCAGTTCCGTATTGTTGCAGTTGTGCGTGGCAAGACCGAAGCTCACACCGCAGAACGTGCGTTGATTCGTGAACTCCGCCCCAACTTGAACACCGATGTACGTGGTGTTGCATAAAAACAACAGCTAGATTCTGGTTGACCAGAATTGGGTAATTTCGTATAATAGAAGTATAGTAAGAAACAAGGAGCACTAGATGAAACTCACTACAGCAATCACAGTATTACAAAAAGACGCAGACTTTTTGGGTATGAACTTTCTGGACTTTATCAAGTTCGTTAAAACAAACCCCATGGCTCAAACTCAAAAAACCCTAGAGGCTTTTCGTGTATTTGAAGCAGAAGCAGTGGCGTTTTTTGCTTGATTCTGGTTGACCAGAATTGGGTAATTTCGTATAATAGAAGTATAGTAAGAAACAAAGGAGCCGCAAATGACTACAGAATTCAAATCTTGGGACGAGTTGACTCAGTTGGAACAAGCTCAAGCTACCTTTTGGGACATGTACAAGGATGCTTACGGTGTCCGCCCACGCCATGTTGATACCTCTACCTGGACTCTTGAGCAGTTTGATGCAGAGTTTGAAGGCCTTGGTGTGGCAATTGAGGCGGCTGACCAAGAACGCAAAACAACCGAAGCCCGGGCTGTAGAAGCATTTGAACGCCGTGTTGCTGAATTGATCAGCATGGGTGCCCAGGATTTGGAAATGGCCATGCGCTGGATTCACGAAGCCGAGGAGACCCGTGGTGACAACGACTACCTTGCTTGGACACTGGGCTTGCCCTATCAGTATTTTCGCAAAGCGGCTTAAGGAGAACATAATGGGAACACCACTATACATGGAACTAGACGACGCTTGCCGCATTGTGCAGGAATACGCAGAACTCTATTGTGAAGGTGACATTTCTGAAGGTGTCAAGAGCATGGAGGAATGCTACGACGATCTCGAGAAAGAAGAGCGAGTGGCCTATCGTATGTTTGTGGCCGCAGATCAAGCAAGAAAGATTTTTGATACAGAGGAGACAGCATGATTAAAGAACATACACAATCCGGCTATTACGATCAACGCCATGGCGGCCCATACGATCGCGGACAGGCAGACAGCTACTACGGTCGTGATTACTGGCCTCATTACTTTGTGAGAGACACCCACAAATCACCTCGTATTGATATGGATCAAATGACTGACGCAGAGATTGCGGCCTACGCCACAGGCTATCGTAACAACGAAGCTACCGGCGACAAGAAGGAGTGGTAATGACTAAAGGAACTTGTCCAGTTTGCAACGGCACCAAACAGTTGCCGTTGACTGAAGACGAAAAACGCTACAGCTGGAATCGTGATCGCACACATCGTGACTGCCATAACTGTGGTGCGCAATACATGATGAGTCGTGCAAGCGGTGAAGTAAGATTGAATTCAGATGGGGTGCCTTGTACACATTCATACACCAGTTCCAATGATGGCAGGTGTTTGACCGGGTACAAGTGTGCACATTGTGGTGATCGTTATCAGATTGATTCTGGTGATTGACACATTGACCAGAAATTCAAGATCTAATATAATACAGTAACTAATAAGGAGTAGAACATGAGCAAAATGAGCGACTTAACATTTGAGATTTCAGACATGCTGGAAGCAGGCTACTTGCCTGTGACTGTTGCACGTATTTTAGAAATCCCCATTACCTGGGTTTACGAAACTGCCGACACTGAGATTTCAGGTGAGGATATCACAGAAGAACTCAGCCCATTCCTAACTGTTAACTCTTGAGGAACTGCTATGACCATGCCCGCCGGACGATACTACATTGGCGACTTGTGTTATGTCATGCACCCAGAATGGAACGAGGCATGTGCTTTGTTTTTTCCTTCTAACCACGACTGTCGTGGTGTTCATGGTGAGTTTGTGCTGAAAGATGGCCGTCGGTTTGCCAACTTTGACACAATGTTTGGTGATGGTACCTACAGTTCAAACATGGACACCAGGCACTCAGTGGATTCAGGTTCAATTGGTTGCATACGCATAGAAGACATCCGTGATGACACCTACAGTGATATAGAATCTTTGGGTGCCATTGTGGAGTTTGCAGAGCCCTTTGAGACAGAAAAAATTGGTCTTGGCTTGATTAAATTTGGGCATGTGGAAATTGAAACAGATAGCATACATGAAACCTATTGACAAATTAATTGACAACGGCAAGGTGGCTGTGTTGTACAGCCCGGGCTTTGGTGCAGGTTGGTCCACTTGGAATCAGACAGTGCCAGAAATCTTGTTTGACCCTGCTATTGTAAAATTTGTAGAGAATGATCAATGGGCAGAGTTACACACTTATGTCACGCTCAAATACCCGGGGCTCTACACAGGTGGCATGAAAGAGCTGGCGGTGGCTTGGATTCCTCAAGGAGCTTTGTTTAGAATAGGCGAATACGATGGTGCAGAATCAATCGAAATTCAAGAAGATACCAAATGGATTATGGCATAACTGACCAAGAGCTGATGTGGGATTTGTTGAGCAACAACCACGCTCGACTTTCTCATATCTGGGGCCAAGAGTTATTGGGCTTGAGTAAAAAGCGAAGCAAAAAACAATTCCATGCTAGAGCCGACGAGTGCCTTTCTGTTACGTTGTCTTGGCCAGTTGAGGCAAGAAGCCGTGCAGTAAAAACATGGTTGAGCACATACCGGCTACCATTAGAGCCTGCACAGATACCTAGTTTTGATCGTTTTCACGAAATCACAGCCAATTTTGTTTTTGACAACCGCCAAAGTATTCTAGCATATGAATAACACAACGCCCGTGCATACTGACTTGTTTGGACAACCACTGGCAGTTGGAGATTGTGTTGCATTTCCAAATACAAATCACATGCTAGTGGGCACAGTAATCAAACTCAATCCTAAAATGGTCAAGATTAAACGTGTAGATACCAAATGGACCTGGAGCATGAACAAGTATCCCAATGACCTAGTCAAGGTACATGGTGCCGAAGTCACCATGTACTTGCTCAAGAATTCAAAATCCGCTTGACCAGTCATGCAGTTTCTAGTATAATTACTTAACTATGAAACTGCATAAGATCAAACCACGCAATTGGGTGGCAAAAAACAATCGTTCTCGCTGTGTGCGCCATCGTGATCACTCACAGTATCAACGACAACTCAAACACAAACACAAGGACGCTCAATATGAAAAGCAAAATTAAAGAACTTGCACTAGAAGCCGGTGGTAGCCACTATCCAGATGTGGGTGGTGAACTCTTGCAAAAATTTGCAGAACTGATGTTAGAAGAATGTATCACGGTGGTAAAAAATACCAGCACACAATGTGCATATACCACTCACGATTTGCCTGTTGTGGAGTGTACTATTGCACAAAGTGTAGAAGCGTTACGTGATCATTTTAAAGATTAACATATGAAATTCTTGTCTCGTTTTCCCGAATCCAAACACGAACAAATCAAACAGTTGATGGGCTATATTCAACTGTGTGGTGTCACTGGTCGAGATCTTGTCAGCATTGGTGGCTACATTGATAGAGAACGCAAGAAAGAAACCTCCAAGAACAATCTTGCTCGCATTGCGGATTTAGATATTCAATTGATTGGCGCAGATAAAAAGTCCGCTCGTCGTGAGTGGTGGCAACAACGTTGGCGTGTGGTCACTGCCAATGGTGAGAAGTACGACTTTGTAGATGATAGCTGGCATCACTACCGAGTGTATAGTCACAACACCAAAGCGTCTAGATCAGCATCACCGTCAAATCACTATGCACACGACTGGCCCAACACCTGGCGTTGGAATAAAATATCAGCACACGAAATGATGATGGACGTGGTTGATGGTCGATTTCCGTTAAACTTTTAAGGAATTAAAATGAGTTGGCAAGAAGCAGTAAACATGTTTGCTTTGGGAGTTGTGATAGGATACTTCTGGCATCCTGTTTGGAATGTGTTAACAAAGATTTATTCAGAAGCTCAACGAGCACGAAAGGACTGGTAACATCATGATTGAAATTCACGGATTATCTGAACGTCAAAGAGAAATTGCAGACATGCTTTGGACACTGGCCTCCACACAGGAACTGAGAGAATGGTTTGACTCACTTGATCGTGACACCTTGTTTGACGCTTACATAGTGCATCAAATGATGTTGTTGGCCTTTCTTGATCAAGAGCCCTTGGGACGCATGAAGGAAGCAAATCAGATAATCGATCGCATACGACATATATAATGCATGCCTAAGAATTTCTGCGCACTTCCGTTCCATCACATTGCTGTTCAACCACATGGTGTATACAATGTATGCTGTCAGCATGTAATACCACTTGACCGTCAATTAAACATAAAAACTTCTAGTCCTGATGACTGGACTGGAAGTCAATATGTACAAGAAGTACAACATTATTTTTTACAAGATCAGCGCCATCCAGGATGCAGTTCATGTTGGGATCATGAAGATCAAAATTTTGCCAGCATGCGTCAGCGTGTGATCAAAGAATATACTATACTTGGGATTGATACAGCAAATCCCAGTATCAAAAACGCCGAGATTAATCTTGGCAATTTATGTAATTTGAAATGTTTGATGTGCCAGGAACGAGAAAGCAGTTCTATCTTAGCAGAAAACGTAAGGCTAGGTATTAACATATTAAATCAACAAGATTTAAAATGGAATGAGACTGCTCATGCCAACGCAAAGAAAATTATCCAAAGCCAGCCGCGTGTGTTAAACATTCGTGGTGGTGAACCGTTTTACAACAAAGATTTATTAAATTTGGTACGTGATATACCTGATCAGCAAGCAAGGCAAATGGTGTTACATATCACTACCAATGCTACTATTTGGAATAACGAGTGGCAAGAAGCATTGTCAAGATTCAGATCAGTTCGCATGATGTTCAGTGTTGATGCCACTAATGAGTTATACGAATACATGCGTTTTCCAGGGTCATGGTTGGAAACTAGTTCAAACATAGAACAAATTATAAAATTACCCAACGTCAATGGCATGATACATTGTGTTGTGCAAAATCTTAACATTGCTAGATTACAAGATATAATAGATTGGTCGATGCAATGCGGCGTACACTTAGAGTTTGATTTGTTATGGAAACCTAATTATTTAGAAATCGTTAATCTGCCACCGGTGCTTAAACAGCAGGCTATTTTAAGTGTACAAGGTTTGTTATCTAAGGATTATCCAGGGCCTATTATAGATTTTTTATCTAAGTGCAATACAATTCTACTAGAATCACAACAACAAGATAACACACAACTGTGGCAAGAATTTAAAAAACAAATTGAGCCAAGGGATCACCTAAGAGGTAATTCTTATACTGATTTTTTAAAGGATCCGCAATGAAAAAACTAGTAGTAGCAGGATGCTCGTTTACTGCTGGACAAGGTTGGGTAGATTGTAACGGGGATCCAGAACAAAGCCGCAGACTCGAAGGTAAAGATTCTCCATACCTCTGGGTCAACTTGTGTCATGACAATATCGAACAATTTCAAAATTTAGAATTAGTTAATATTGGTCTTGGTGGTGCTAGTAACACACAAATTTTTGAAAAATCAATAAGTGCACTGACTGAGTATCACACTGATATTGATACGCTAGTTGTTCAATGGACTTCTATGCCAAGATACACTTGGAATGTGGGATTGGAATTATGGGATACCACAGAAACCTTAGGTGGAAACAATCCACGACAGCATGACCATCGTCTCAGTGATGGTACAGTGTACTCTAGAAAATATCTGCAAGATTTAAGAGACAGATTGATTACCACACATCATCTACATTGGGAAATTTTAAAACTATTAAAATATGCAACAATTATAAATCGTTATTGTGATCGATTTGACATCAAGTGTGTATTCATAAACGGAATATGTCCATGGGATCAAGATTATTTTGTGAGACTAAACAATGTCATGCCCGGTGATTACACTGTTTTCACACAAACCAACATACTAGATGTTAAAAATCGTAGTGATCAAGACATTTTTAAATTGTATGATAAAATACATAGTGAATACAATCAGTATGCTGTGCGTCCCGAGCAATGGGTAAATCTTTACAACTCGTTTTATCAAAATCGTCTAGATGTAAATCATGATAACACTCACCCGGGTGTACTCAGTAATCAGTTGTTTTATCAACAGGTCAAGGGGTTTGTTGAACCATGATAATTGTAGCAGGTGATTGTTGGGGGTGTGGAGAATGGTTACTGGATCAGTCCGGGTTCACTGTTATGGCGCACGGTGGGATCGCACAGTATTTGCGAGAACAAGGCCATGATGTTATTAATGTTAGTCAGGCTGCGCAAAGCAATTGGCAAACACTTCAGATATTAACATCACTGTTAACTAATCAGACATATTCTAAAAACAATCATGCTCAAGGATACTATATTGTTGGAAACAAACAACAAGCATGGAATGTTCAAGATGTTGAGATGTTATTAATATTCCAGGGTGCTTGGTTTCAAGATTATCGTGTGGTTTCAGCTGGGCAAGGAACTGATTCTGTGGCAAATTTCTTGTTACCAAGCCAGTACAATAGCGAATTACAACATCAAAATATCAGCCAATGGCAATATCGGTTAAGTGAGATGTCACAAGAATTTGACATACCGATTGTATTAGTAGGTGGTGGTTCTGATTGTGAATGGTTTTTTAATTTTGAAAACGAATATCCTGGTTTATCCATAGCTTGCCAAAGTATAACTAATCTTTGCATTGACAATGACCATCGAGTTGATCAGCCAGTATTTGGTTGCTACAATCAAAAAATTCTTCAAGAGTGCAAACAAAAAGCGGTGGATGCCCAGGCCCTGGAATTTTTATTACAACAGGTAGAATTAGGATTGACTCGCAAGAAAATCTTGGAAACCAATCCTGTGTGGTTTCCCGATGGTGTACACGGAAATCGTGATGCACACAAAAAATTATTTGACTTGATATTCAAATAGTGCTATAATTAACTATGGGCAATCAAACAGACTATTTTGAACGTATTGGTTATCAACCAGAATACTTTATCGGTGACAGAGTAATTGGCAAGTGGAACCAGATTCCCTTTGTGGGCACTGTGGGCAATGATACACTAATTAACAACATTGAAGGTCCTAGAATTTCCATACACTTAGATTTACCAATCAAGTTTGACAATGTTGTGCACAATGTTATAATTGTCAAACACCGAGATATCAAGAGGTTTAAATGAATCTACAAATACAACAGTTAATTAACACAGTAGGCACCGACGTTAGCGGGAAATGGATTGCTGTTGACAACGTCGATCTTATCGCTGAGTCAATTGTTAAAGAATGCTTGGCCAACTTGCATCTAAATGGGTATGATGATGCAATGATGCAGATTAAACAACATTTTGGAGTTGAAGAATGATATACATAACCAATCGAGACGGCACAATTAATCTGCCCTGGGAGCCAGACTTGTTGGAATGGTTACAAGTACAGTATCCTTATTCGCAATATCGTCTAGTTGAACTTGACAAAAATACACAGTGATTGTATAATTACTGTACAAGGGCCGGTAGCTCATGCTTGGTTAGAGCAGTAGACTCATAATCTATTGGTGGTGTGTTCGACTCACACCCGGCCTACCATTTTAAATTGGAATGCAATGTCAGATAATAAAAAACCTCTAAAAATAGAATTTGCGCCTGGTGTGTTCGACAATTTTGAAGGCACGCAACAAGAGCTAGATGAGATCATGTCTAACATTCAAAATATGTTTGCTAACATGAGTCCTGAAGAATTGTCTGCAAACAGTCGATCAGTCAGTTTAGATGATCTTGAAGAGCTTGACGAAGAAACCCAGCAACAAATTCTTTCAGCCCTGGATGACTTAGACAATGAAGAGCGAGCACGACGACTCAATTAATCTTGAACAGGACCTACTTGCATCGCCTATGATGACAGCCCGAGTTCGCAAAAGCCGTGTGTATGCACAGCATCTCTATGCTGCCATGTGCAATCAGCAGTTTGCCAAGAACGAATTGTGGCCACAGCTCAAGGGCGAAACTTGGAGTTGTTCGTGGCGCTATGCTGGTGGTATCATTGCAGACATACGCAAATCAGGTGACTACCTGGACTGGTACTGTAGTGGTATACGGGGCTCAGGACTAACTGATGAAGAGTACAATCAGCTTGACAAACCAGATCAAGAGTTATATATTGAAACTAGACAATATGTAGGCGAAGGGCATGTCACTGACGAAATCCGTGAGGACTTGATGACACTAGGCTGGTGTGTTATACCTGATGGTTGCGATGAATGATAAAGTTACGTCCAGAGCATTGGCAAGAAATACACAAACGGCTAACGGATGAGTATCCTGCCAGTGTGCTGTTGATTCGCAGTCGCATGCGTGAAGTGCTGGGCTTCACTGTACGCAATCATTTTGAATGGGTTGAACAGGGCAAGAACGCAAATGGTCGGGCTTACGGTCAAACCCAAGATTGGTTCTGTTTAGACTTTTACAACGATGCCATGGAGTCATGGTTTCATCTCAAGTACATGAACAATGCACCAGATAATACTGTATGATGTCGATGCTGGCAATGCCATAACCATGAAGTACGAGCTAGAGAAAGCAGGGTTAATCATGGATCAAGACTTCACCTGGTACTATCAGCAGGCTCGCTGGGATGACTTTTCACATGAACCCACACTGCCCCGGTGCGTGAAGTTTGATTTTGCGCAGGAATCTCTGGCTACATTCTACAAACTAAAGTGGTCATGAAAACATCCGACGTTGATCGTATGATTGATGATCTTGCTGATCAAATCGCCCAGGACATTGATCAACAGGTGCTGATGAGTGCGCTGAGCTGGTCTGCTTTTGAACTAAGCGAAGGCCGTGTGCACGGTGCTCGATATTTGACGGTGCATCCCAACAACGGTGCTAGGTGGAATGAAATGATGGCATGGATGGTTGGTACATTTGGGCCCAGTGCAGATGACGGAATATGGACTCCTGACCAGCGTTGGTATGCCAACAATGCAAAGTTTTGGTTCCGTGACACAAAAGACCTGGAATGGTTTTTGTTAAAGTGGAAATAGCCAAACAGTTAGGCAACTAAAACGCAATCTGTTATAATAGATGTATCAAACTGGAGACTCACATGAAATGGTTTAGAAAATGGATGCTTGAATCCTTGCGCAAAGCATCAGCAGAAGAACAATCTCGGGTTGAGGACATAGCAGACTACGAGGACGATGCA
>Ga0181349_1000448_pt1 | contig 17495 bp, 22 predicted proteins | sample Su13VDMM110SD_FD_130106 | JGI IMG/M metagenome (GOLD analysis project Ga0181349, IMG submission 130106) | Freshwater viral communities from Lake Michigan, USA - Su13.VD.MM110.S.D | ecosystem: Environmental > Aquatic > Freshwater > Lake | place: USA: Michigan | collected 2013-07-16 | reverse complement strand
GGTCATGAAGCGCAGGCGGCTCGCAAGGACAGCGCGGCGCAGTTGCTCAGGGTCAGCCTGGTGCGCTTTGCCCATCGTCTGCGGCCCGATCACGCCATCGACGTAGACGCCAAGCGCCTGCTGGAGCCAGCAGATCGACTGCTTCGGGCCTGAGTTCACTGCGGCATCGAACACGACATAACGCACCTCGGCGGGCAACTCGTCAGCCCTGACGGCGTTCCAATAATCTTCTCGGTAGATCCGCTTTGCAAGATCCACCGGCAACTCGCGCATGTCGCCCTTATAGCCTACCCGACGAGCAACGCGCTCAGTGATGCCCCAACGGGTAGCGCCGCCCGGATCGTCCGGGTGATCGACGAACCCGCCCTCGTGCGCGAGGACTTTCTCGACTGCCTGGTCGAAGTTCATCAAAGGTTTATAACCACGCCGAGCAGCAGCATGATGATCGCGCCAGTCGCGGCGAGCAGGATCTGCTCAAGTCGCTTCAGCCGAGCGTTGATGCCCAAGTAGCGTTCGGCGCAGACGGCTTCGTGGATAGACAATCTGTTTTCAACGTCGGACATGATTATTGAGCGAGAGCGTTTTCGGAGTTAACCATCTGATTGGAGTACGCGGGGAAGCCCGCTGCCGCGCCTCGCGCAGTCAACGCCGGTACATTTGCAAACGGTGATTCAAGAACATTCAACGAACGACCTTGGCGCATCTGCGCGGCAAGTTCATTCAAAGTTCGTTCACGAATCCGCGTTGACAATCCTTTAGCAGTCAGACCACCAGCAGCAATCAGCGCACCGCCGGGAGCAACAGCGGTAAAAATCGCAGCCGCCGGTGTCATCGGGGTGAACTTGGCAAAAACATCAAGCACCGCCGTAGTGTTACCGCCCTTGGCCGCTTTTTCAATCGCTGCACGTTCATCAGAAGAAAAGAAACGCATCTTTTTGTCGTTCTTAGCCAGCGACGAAAGGGCGGACGCCATTGCCGCGCCGGTGCTGTTCGTGGACAACTCAGATTTGCGAATGATCTCCTCAAAGATTTCGCTTTTCTTCATCTTGGCGTAGTCCTGCCGCGCCACGTTCCATGCGTCGATTGCCGACTTGCTACCGCCCACGACCGCGCTTGCAGGCGCGTTGAGCAAGTAATCGTCGAACTCGTCCATCAAACGGCTAGCAATCAACCGTTCTTGAGGGTCTGCGCTGTTCTTGGCACCTTGGATAATCTTGCGAAGGGCTTGCAGTTCAGCCGTGTCCTTCGGCGTATTTTGCTGCAACTCTCTAAACGCGCTCGCAACCTTGGGGTACGCCGCCTCAACGTACCCAACGTCCCGGCGAAGTTGCGCGGGTAGCGAACTGATCTTTGCGCCAAACTGCGCCGGGTCCAGTTGGAACCCAGACTGATCAAGGGTCGCATACGCGGCTTTGGACCGGGCGGTCAGTTCGGCAGAAGTCGGCGCGGCTTCAAGTTTAGCCATCCGGGGGCTTACCACCGCTCCGGTAGCGGCACCGGCAGCGAGGCCCGCCAGTGGGCTTTCGGTCGACTCACCCACGCCGGTAGCGGTTGCTCCTGCTACTGGCGCGACCGCGATCTGTGTGCGGGGCAGTCGGCTAACTTCTCGACCAATTGTACCGGGAGCGCCTGCCATCCCAGCCATGGCGCGACCAGCAGCGACTTGCGGACCAGCGCCGCCCAGAGCTTCGCCGGCGGCTTCAACCATACGCTCTGCCCGTGTCTCAGGTTGCGGGCCGGGGATCATAGAGCGGATGATCTGCGACGGCACGCGGCCTTGCTGGCCGGTCAGCCCGTAGTACGCCGCCGTAAGCGCGTCCGCAGCAGGAACAGCCAACGATCCAGTCAACGCGCCGATTGCAGCGCCCGGAGGGCCACCAACAACGCCACCCAAAAGCCCGCCCGCCGTCGCCCCAATAGCGCCTGGCGCTGCGCCCTTGGCGGCAATCCCTGCTAGCCGTGCTGTCTGGTCAACGATAGACGGGGCAGGCGCAAGATACGAAAGCACTTCTTGCGGCGAGTACCCGCTCTCAAGCGCCTTGACGACGTTGGGGTTGGATTGCTTTAGATAGCCGGTAATCTCGTCGTCCGAGTACCCGGCGCGGCGAGCCTGCTCAATCTGGGTGCGAAGATCGGTCATTTTGGCTTAAAGATAGCGTCAAGCGGCGGGCGGCCAGCGGGGGCAGCAGGCGCGGTCACCGGAGGCAATTCTACTGTCAGCGGAATGTTCGTCTTGATGTTTGAAACGTTCTTGTTGTGCAGTTCAATCACGTTTCTGGCTGCGCGTTCGTTGATGTCAAGGATGCGCTCAAGCGATTTGCGGTCCAACGAAATGTTTCCGCCTGCCATTTTTTCAGCGTACTCGCGGTCAGCGTTAGACAATCCAGTGCCAGCGCCGAACTGCTTGACGACCCGACCGACGTTCTGTGCCATGTTGGCAGCAAACGCCTGCGTATTGGCGACCCTATCCTCGGCAAAGTTGATGCCGGCTTGGTTAAGCGCCGCGCCGAACTTGGTCAGGTAGTCCGCTCCAAAGCCTGTAATCATGCCGCTTTGAAGCAACTGCCTACCTTGAGCAACTGTGGCGATAATAGATTTGGCATCATCAGCAACAGCCTTGTCGTCCATGACTTTTTTAGCTTGGGCTGCGCCAAGACCAGTCTCAAATGCTCTTTCCTGCGGCGGCAAATTGATGTTGGATGCGCCCGCCCGAGCAATTTCTTTCTTCTGCTGCGCGACATCGGAAGGCAACGGAACATCTTTATAAACGCCGACAGATGTAGGAGCGCCGCCCAGACCCGGAAGCTGAATAACCTGGTTTTGACCGCCTTGGTTGATCACTTGCGTCGTGGGTTTGTTCAACTCCATGAACCTGTCAGTGCCCAGCTTCGACTGATTGATCAACTGCGCGAACGCGGCGGGGCCTGCTGCGATTGCCTGTTCAATCCGCGCGCGCGATTGTTCTGCGGTAACTCCACGCGACGCCAACAGCGGACCAAGCACAGAATCTCGATGGTTGGCTTCGTGCCACGCCATGTACTGAGCAGGTGCATTCGGGTCCATTGGGTCGAGCGTGTCAAGGAAACTTCTAGACTGCTTAAGCCTTGCGTCTATCAGTTTAGTCTGGCCTTCTGCTATCTCACCGGTAAGTTTTTGGCGCGTCAGTTTCTGCGTTTCCAACTCGCCCAACGCTTTTTCCACCGTCGGAATCTGCGAGCCAAACCCGCTGCTCGCCAGAGTGCTACGCAGACGATTAGCGTCAATGCCGCCCGTATCAGGGTTGTATGCATCTCGAAACGCTGCGCTCAGAGCGTTTTGCTGCTCCTCCGCTCGACGAGCCTGCGCGAGTTGCTGCTGCGCCAGCGCGTTCTGCTGCTGGGCCTGCTGGATTGCAGCGACGCGGCCATACTGCGCCAACGGGTCTTGGAGTTCGATACCCCGAACTCCCATTGCGATAGCGGGATTGATAGGCATCAGTACACCCCGTAGTAAGGCATTTCCATGGGCACGGCTGCCGAAATCGGCGCAGCCGTGCCGCCACCGTAACCGCTCGGACCCAACCGATTCAAGAACTGCTGCCCTTGATAGAAGTTCAGCCCGGTGCCGAGCGCTTGGTTCAGCGCGTTAGCCTGACCGACGTAGCCTGAGGCGCGGGCAGCGCCTGCGCCCATCATCGTCTGGCCGACATTCTGCGCCATCGTAGATCCTGCCTGACCGATCTGCTGGGCGGTGGTCTGACCCATTCCTGCCATCGACTGCAGTGGATTAAGCGCGGCGGCGCGTTCCACCTGATAGCGGTTGAAGGCGTTTGCGTACTCTTGCGAACTCAGGTCCTGCCCAAACCTCTGCGCGCCTTTGATTGTTGAGCCACTCAACAGGCCCCCTCTGGCAGCAGCCGACCGCTCTAGCGCCTTCATCCCTTCGGATAGGCGGAAGGCGTATCCTGGATCAGCTTTGAACTGATCCATGCCAAATTCTTTGGAATACCGACCAAAGTCAGGAGAATTTGGGTCTACTCTGAGACCATTGTTGGGCGTGGCGGAGAACAGTCCTGATACATCTGCGCCACCCAAAAAAACGCTGCCATCAGTGCCCCTTGCAGTGTTTCCATACGGATTAATGCCGAGCAGCGTCAACAGTCGGTTCTGCGCGGCAATGCCAGACCTGCGCCACGGCTCCTGCAGTTCAACTTGGCGGTCAAACATCTCCCGCTGCAGTTCGGTCGCTCGATCAGCAGACGCGGCTTGTGCCTTTGCGGCGCTGCGCGAAGAACTACCGCCTATCAATGCGCTGCCAAGGATTGCACCCCCAACTACATAGTAAGTCATGTTAAAGCCTTTAAGGTGTTGCCCGGACCGTACATCGACATTGGGTCAGCTTCGACCAGTTCTGCTTCGGCCTGCTCAACCGTTGTCGCTTCAGTTGCGTGGAATGTCATGCAAACCGCGTCGGTCATCGCGTATACCGCACGCTTGGTGCCGGGCTTGCTAAGAAACAGGTGTGGCCCGGTAAACTGCTGGGCGGCGCTTTCGCCGTCGGTAATCAGTACTGTTCCAGCCGCAATTAGATAGAAATGCTCTTTCTTGTGCACTGCGCCAACAACTAGCACGCCTTCGTGCCGAAATACTTCGCGGCAGTACATCCCACCGTGAAAGTAATGGCGCGTGACTGGTTCGTACTGCGGCATCTGGGCCAACTCTTGCTGGAGAGTTTCAACCTTCTGCCGCATCAGTGACTCAAGCTGCAAATCCATCAGGTGACCTCGCGTCCACTGGCGCGGATGTTGATCGCTGACGCCGTGCCTGCAATTGTACTGATGAATCCGCTTGGTGACAGCACTTGTCCGACAAGTTCCGGGAAGGTGTAGGTCTCGCTGGCCTGCAGCGTCTTGGTCTTGACGATCAAGTTGTCGTTGCCTGCCGAGCCAGCAGCGGTTACCAGGTTCACGCTGATCGTCGCCGCCGAAGCGCTGTAGTTCGTCGCGGTGAACTTGTCGATGATCGTCGTGACCCCCGCAGCCGTGTACTGCGTGGTCTGGGAGTTCTCAGCCGTCTTGGCCGGGATCAGAACTTTTACTGAGACAGCCATACTAGATCCTTGGTGTTAGAGGGCGGCGATGATGAAGGCCAGCAGTTCTTCGTAGCGCACGCCGTAGCGGTTGCCTGATGGTTTATCTTCTTCGGCGTCCCACTGGTCGTAACACAGCAACCCGTAGTGCGTAGCGTCCAAACCTTCAGCCTGAAACGCTGCGATTACTTCTTGAGCAATCACGCCGACATGAATGCGGGCACCGTCGCCCTTGGCCTGCACTGCGTCTTTGAATCGGAACTTCTTGACCAGACCCTTTAGCGCAACAGCGACACGCTTTTCCGCAGCATCAAGCGCGGCGATGTCCTGCTTCTCGCGCTCGTCCGAGGTGTTGATTGTGCCGGTGCCTGCGTAGACGACAGACCAGCGGTTTGATGAACCGCCGAGTGAAATAGTGTTATCACTGACGGGCCTGAAATACGACGATCCAGTCTGAGTTATTGACGTACCCGCTACAACATTAAAAATGCCAACAGTTCCTGACGCAATGTTTGTGAAATTAGCGCCGTTGTTTGCGCCGATAGTCCAATCATCAGAGCTGCTTAATGTAACGCCGTTGTATTCGGTTCCTGTGGAGTCAAGAAATCGCAATCCTTTGTTATTGGTAAGAATGGCGTTAGACGCAAACGTAAAGTCATTACTGTTGTTGACCTTAAAAGAACCCGTCCAACTTGACGGGCCAAAAGCAAAGTCATATGTACCACCGGCAGACGTTGCACGCACGATGGTGGAGTTAGCATTGCCGTTGTTTACGATTGTCGCAGTTACTGTGTTGTTGGACGCATCAATGCTGTGCTGGCTTGTTCCAGCGCCAAACGTAATCGTCTGGGTGGAGAACTGATTACCCGTAAACACTGAATTGGACAGGTTTACCGTAACGTCGCCAAGAATCCTAGCGCCTACGGTCATGCCGCCGTTTGATCCTGCTGGTGCTGTGCCACTTGCAATGGTGAGTTTGCCGAACTGACCGCCGACAATGTGATGCGATCCGGTATCTGTCAGCAGAATGCCGCCAGTGCTTTGGCTGGAATAGACGCCGTACAGTTCGTGATACAGCGTCGCAGTGCCGCTGGCGCCGATCTCGATGTCGTAACCTGTCGCCGTGGCATCTGCAGTTTGATAAATACCGCAAGTGCCGATCACTTGGACATGACGGCCGGTGGCTTTTAGAGCGCGGCCAGACGCCCACTGCGATCCACAGTTGATGAGCCTCGGATTGCTTCCAGTCATCACCACGTTGTCGCCAGTAAAGGTTGGCGTGCTGGTGGTGTCGCCGTTGAATTGGATGCCGTTGAATTCGACGTAGTTACCAGAACAAGTGATGATCGGCCCGTTGGCGTTTTTGGTCAGCGTGACTTGCCCAAGCGCGGTGAACCGTTGGAAGTTGGTCGATTGTGTAAGGTTGGCGCAGCGGTATGTGCCGGCTGGAAATACGATTGATGAACCAGTTGTAATCGCCGCCTGAATAGCCGCCGTATCGTCAGTAGTCCCATCGCCCACAGCGCCGAAGTCCTTCACCGACACCGTATCACGTAGCTTTGCCTGCACCGTGCGATACTGCGCCCCTGTGCCGTCAGCAATGAAGCCCACCAGTGACGAACCGGATGAGGACAGCAACTCCTGCATCGACTGCGATCCCTCGCTGTAGATGTCGTCCACCGTCCAGATGTCCACATCAGTTGCAGAGGTCAGGCGCAGCTTGTACGGGCCAGTGCCGAGCCACACCGACGCCTCGCCTCGGGAGTCGAGGATCACCGGGTTGGTGTTGGCCGAAGTGCCGGCCTGGTCGGTGTACGTCACCAGCGGCGTCGTCGTGCCTGCCGCGTAGCTGTACAGCTTCCCGCCCACCAGCGGCTCACCGTTGGCGGTAAAGAATTGGATTTTGGGAACGGGAGTAAGAGCGGCCATGATCAGTCCTGATATGCGCTGATGTTGTCAGTCACGGTCAGAATAATAGACGGAATCGCCGGAACCGGGGCGGCTGCGGCTTGAGCCAAGATCTGCACGGAAGTATCGCTTACAGACCACATCAACTCAAAATAATCGCCAGCGTTAAGTTGTTCAACGTAGTTCCACGACGTCACCAATTCGCCGTCTGTGCCCTTCAGCCGCACTTGGCCGGCTGAGTTGGCGACGTCTGTACCGTTGATTCGCAGCCAGATGAAGATCAGGTGATTGCCGCCGCTGGTGTTGTCCAACTGTGCGCTGAACTGCAGGTCGTACACGCCTCTTTGCTCTACATAGATCCGAGACGCAGGCGAGCCGATATAGACGCCGTTCGACAAGTTTGTCGAGTTGAACGTCAAGCCGTAAGCGGTGTTGATGGCCGCTGCCGTTTGCGTGGTGGTGTCGTAGAACGTACCGTAGGCGCGGTTGCGTAACTGCGGCGTGATGGGCGGGGTTAGCGCCAGCGCCTCGACCTGCTTGCTCAGTTCATCCAACTGCGATTGCGTCAGGCTCAGAAGTTGAGCCTGCTGTGCAGAGGCGGCAATATCGGCAGCAGCGTCGGAGGTGGTCGGGCCTAACTGAAGATCCTCGATGGAGAAGTCAGTCGTGCCGACCTTGGTGAACAACTCGTAGAAGAACCGATACCACTCACGCGACATCAGCCCGGTGCGCGGGTCGATCAGCGACACCCGCTGCGGGATGATCTCAAGGATGTTAGGCACGGGTCGGACTCAGGATAAGTTCTGCGCCCATGATGGCGATCTTCACCGGGTCCGTACCGCTGACCTCGTACACCCGGTCGCGCAGCTTGAGCGTCATGCCCAGACGCCGCCAGAACACCCGCTGGCTGTACTCGCCCACCTTGCCAAGCGGTGCCCAGTGTTCGTTGCTCCAGGTGTGACCGCCATCGTCACTCCAGCGCAGCATCACACGAGGGTCAACACCGGCGTCGGTGGAGCTTTCCAGATCCAACGGCTCACCGGACTCGGTGGTCAGAATGTCGCCACTCTCAGCGAGCAGCACACCAAAGACGCCCGCCGCACCAACGCCCGTCTCGCAGTCGAGTTGCAGCGTATGATGCGCGGTGCGCTTGAGGTTGTTTTGGCCGGTGGGCAGCGCCCGCCACGAGCGCAGCCACTTCTGGATTTGGCCGTTGTCCGAGTACACCGTCGGGTCGAAGGTGTACAGGTTGCTGTTCTCGTAGTCGCCAACGAAGATTTCGTTGTTGAAGTTCATCTGGCAGTTGCTGCGGTGCCTGGTGAACTGACCATCGGTGAACCCGGCGCGTTCATGCCACGCGCCCGTAGAGACATCATAGACCCATGTCTTGTCGGCGGTGGGGAACGACAGAACGTAGAAGCTGTGGCCGTCCTGCTGGTAGGTGTACGCAATCGCGTCGGTAAGATTGCCGTAAGACTGAATCTGCCATTCGATTGCGTGCGTGCTGATGCGCTTGCCGGTGTAACCCTCGGCGCGGTAGACGATGCCGTTACCGCGAGCGTCCGACCCAAGCCAGAAGATGCCGTTGTCTAGCTTGGCGACGCTGTGGGTGGCGAGGCATCCAATCTCGTTAAACGCGCCCTGCACTCGCTGCAGCGGAAAGTCCGACAAGCCAGCGTTGACCCATACCTCGACCGAGTTAGACCCAAAGAGCCATACCTCGCGGTGGTCAACAATCATGCTGATCAGATTGTCCGGCGCACCTTCGGCGCTGGCGAAGTCCAGCGGGTCGATGGAAAGACCGTCAAGCAACTGCGTGACCCAGACCTTCTGGCTGTTCGGCTCGATGAACACGAAGTAGGAGTCTAGGAAACCGACTACATCCGCGCCGGGGAAGTCCGGGTCGGTAATCTGGGCGAAGGCGTTGGTGACGGCGTTGTAGATGTAGCTCGGGCCGTGGCAGGCGATGAACAACTGGGTGCCGTTGTCAGCCATGCTGACCGCGCCCGTGCCGCTGACGTTGCCCAGAAACGTGATGTTGTACGCTGAGTCGAGCTTGTACAGTTCCGTGCCGCTGACGACGTAGGCGTAGCCCTTAAACGTCCACAGCCCCCGGATCGGCCCGGTGCCGACCTCACGGACAAACTGCAGGCCGGGGCAGCGCTGCAGGAACGCAGGCTCTTTACCTGCTTCCGGGACAATTTCCGGAAACAAGTTAATTAGTCTGTTGTCCGCAGCATTGACGCTACGGGCAACATTTGCAGAGCCTAAAATGGGCGTTTTCACTTCTCGTCCAGAGGTTTGCTGGTCACCCAGCGCAGGAGCCAGAAGGCAACGCCGACGAGCGACAGCGCCAAGCCGGAATAGTCAGCGGGGATGACGGACTGCAGCAGGCCAGGAGCCAACTGCTCAAGGACTCCGATGACCGCGACGACGATGGCCGCGTTGCTGGTCTTGGAGTACAGGGAGCCGCGAAGTTTGGAGATCATGCAGTTGTCCCGTCTGCGTTGTACCAGTTGGTCGAACCATCCGAAGTGTTCAACTTGTTGGTCGTCGTGTTGAAGATTGTTTGCCCCGCCGCCACAGCACTAGCCGCAGGTCGTGCAGCAGTGGTGTAGGAAGGCACCGCCATACCAAACCGAACTCGCCGCCGGTCGTTTGCAGTTCCGCCGATGTTGTTGAACACCGTTTCATCGTTTGCGCTAGTGATAAAACTGTATGGATCGGTCGAGTTCAAATTGATACATGCGTTGCTGTAGACAGCCAACGCATTTCCATCAACACGGATTCCAATGTCTGAAACGGAAGAATCAGACGAACAAACATTGCCAACAACCAGAGGGTCAGTTCCCGCAGCTTGTATGTAACCGCCAGATACAGACGCGGTGTTAGTAATCACGTTATTGACAATCTTCGTGCGAGTCGCGGAGTTGAAAATCCCTCGTCCGGTTGCGGCGTTAACTTTGTTATTTTCTACGACAACATCAGAGCCTGTAGCAACGTTGATCCCAATGCCCCCGCAACTCCTGATCGTGTTTCCATTAATCACGTTGTTGGAGCCGACCGACGAAATACCGCCAGCGTTAGCATGGTCAAGAATGATGTTGTCGCGGATAGAAATGTTCTGTGGACTACCGCCAGCGTAAATACACGGAATAGCCGCCGTGTTGCTGGTAAAGATGTTGCCTACGGCAGACCCGCCACGAATGGCAATTGCGTTGGCAAAGGTCAAAATTCCGCCGACACCGCCGCCTGGTGCAGCAGAATGGTTTTTGAACGTGCAACTTCTGACGTTGACAAGATCTGCGTAGTTCAGAACCCCGCCAGCGCCGTTGGCTGAAAAGTAGCAGGAATCAACTACAAACTCTTGCGACCCGCCTACGTTGGAAAGTTGTATCCCAGAGCCAGCATTTCCTTCAAACCGAACACCTTGGAACAGCCCGCGTGCGTTTCCCAACGTTGCGCCAGTGTTTGACTCAACGTCAATGCCTGCTTGTGGCGCAGTGCCGTTGGTGTTGGTATACGCGCCGCCAATAAACTGGAAGTCGTAAGCGTTGATGACCGACGCGCCTTGCCGGTAGCAATTGTTGGCGAAGCAGCCAATCATCTGGAAGTCAAGGCAGTATGTTGCCGGGTCGGTGTTGTCCGATGCGGCAAAGTAAAAGCCATCGACCACAGCGTTGTTGCTGTAGACGTTTTCAAAAATGAACTTGCGGCAGCGGGTGATGGTTACCGTGTGCGCGGCGACTTCCGCCGGGGTTCTGTTTGCCCGGTTTGCATCAAACGTAATGTTCTCAACTTTGAATTTTTCGCAGTTGGTTAAATACAAAAGTCCTTTACCGGAAGATACCGCCATTCCGTTTTTTGCAATGATCGTTCCACCTTCACCGTCAATGATGAAGTTTGACTTATCGGTTACGGAAAGCGCGTCGTTGATCGTCACCGTCAGACCGCTCAACGAAAGTCGGACTCCTGCTGTCACAGCAGCAAAGGCCGATTGCATCTTTGTGGTTTCGTCCGAACCATCTCCAACTACGCCAAAATCCTTGACGCTCACGGTATCGCGCATCTTCGCCTGGGCGGTGCGTGTGACTGCGCCGGTACCGGCTTGGAGGAAACCAAGCTGGTTGATCGCGGCCTTCTTCGTAACGCCGCCCTGCACCACCGGAATGACATCAGTCGATGCAACCGGGGATGTTGCAGCTGGCAGGTTGGAGATCTTGACGTTAGCCATCAGTAATTCCTGTACGCCTTGAACGCGCCGCTGTTTAAGTGTAGACTTCTGTTTACCGTAAACAGGAGCAAATCATGGAAACGTGGAAGCCAGTGCTTGGGTTTGAAGGTCTGTATGAAGTCAGTGACCACGGCAACGTGCGGCGGGTTGCTCGGGGCAAGTCTATCGACGCGGCCAAAGTACCGCAAGCCAAAGAGATGTTTGCTGCTGGCGCTACGTTGAAGGAAGTGGCGGGGTTTTTGGAGGTTAGCATCACCACTGCACATTCGATCAAACTGGGTAAAACGTGGGGTGGCGACGCAGGGCATCGGTTGCTTAAGCCAAGACCAAACCGAACGCACTACTTGATCGTAGACTTTTGTCAGGATGGCAAGTACACCAAACGCGGTGTGCACCGCGTGGTTTGGGAAGCGTTTAACGGCCCGATTCCAGATCGACTTGAGGTCAACCACAAAAACCTTACCCGAACTGACAACAGACTTGACAATTTGGAGTTGTTGACGCACCAGCAAAACGTGCAGCACGCCCACTCCATATACAAAAAAGAGCGGGAGCATTTGCCTAAAGGCCAACGCAAAGGAGCGTACGGCAGGTACGTTAATCTTAAACATTCCTAATAGTTGCCACTATAGACGTTGAACCGCTGTCGAGTTGCCACGAGCGAGTACGGCAGGCTCATCACATCGTCAGGGTTGTTGATGCGCTTCAGATTGCGCTTGCTGGTCATGGCGATACGCTGCACCTGGGGCGACGGCTCAACACCGAACTCCGGTGCAATTTCCATCGCCAGGTTGTACGCAAACGCTCGCAGATAGCCCGGCGGAAAGGCCAGCGTGGTTGCCAGCGTTGCCGGGTTGGTCAGTTCTTCAATTGACACAAAATGCCACTCCAGCAACCGCGTGGGCACCGGGTAGATGTACATCTCAATGTCGGGGTAGGTCATGTTGACCCACAGCACTTGCGGGTATGTTGAGGTCACGGTCTTGACCGCAATCCCGTTGTACTGCTGCTGGTTGATTATCTTGACGCCGAAGCTGACGTTAGTGCTTGGATCGCGGAAATACGTCGCGTCATCAAGCAAAACAGGTCGGTTGCCGACAAAATCACCCGTCGGACCCAACGTGCGGCTGATGGTGCTGGTAGGCCAAGTGAACACTTGGTCCTGCGTTGAGAACACCGAAAGACGCTCGATGTTCCACGATTCCACCATCTGATTCAGCGCGGTGAGCGAATCCTGCGACACCGCAGCAGAGGGGGTTTCACCCTCAGCCAAAACGCCCAGCAAGCGCAGGGCACGATTGATCTGCTCACCCGCCGAGGTCGGCATGTTCGGGTTCCTTTCGAGGACGGCTGCGCTTACGCAACTCGTTCACAGGTTCTTCACCCGGAGTATACCGCTCCCAGCCATGCTGCTCATCATAATCCGCCTCCATGTCCAAAGACGCAATTTTGACCCCGTGACGGGGATGACGAAGGTAGATGAGCGGCATGGTGGGTATCAATCAAGCAGCGGTCGTAACGTTGGTCCAAGTCGTCGAACCGTTCGTATTCACATACAGACGAGTCGAGGTCGAAGAACCATCGGTACGGATGTACAGCGAGCCTTGAGCAGCCGACACCGTAGGGGCACCAGAGCCAACATAGATGCCCAGACCCGAAGTGCTGGTCATCAGAAACGCCGAAGCGCCGCCAGCAACAACAGCCACACCACTGTCAGCAGTGACGTTGCCCGTGGCCGCAACAGAAGCCGCAGCAACAGCACCAGTGACTGACACGCTCTCAAACTCGGGGTCGCTATACGCGACGCCTACAGCCTTGGTATTAGGCATGATCTATCCTTTCAAATGGGGGCCGAAGCCCCCGGTTATCAGGCGATCTTGTAGACCGTGTAAGCGCCTTCAGCGGTCTTGCGGAACCGGAAAAGGGCGCTAGAGGTGACCGCAACAGCAACAAAGGCGTTGCCGCCGTCAGTGATACCCGTGGCGGTAGCCAGGGTAACAGTGCCGGACGAAGTGCCGATGTTGATGACGCTCAGGTCGAACGTGCTGCCAACAGTAGCGTTGGGCAGCGCGGCGTCGATCAGAGCAGCGGTAGGCAGCGTGTAGGTTGCAGCCGAGGTCGAGGGGTTGGCGTACAGCATACCGCCCACGACTTGAGCTGCGCTCAGGGTTGCGGTAGAGGTTGCAGTCTGCGGAGCAGCGCTGTAACCCATAGTGGTTTCGTTGCGATTGCCAGCGCCGACTTGGTAGCCACCAGCACCATTAGGAAGAGCCATGATCAAATCCTTTCAATGTAAGCGAACGGGGGCCGAAGCCCCCATCTGATTAGCCCCAGAGACGGCAGGCCATCTGCGGACGGATGGTGCTGTAGCCATACAGGACATCAATACGGCAGGGCATCCGGTCGTTGTTGATGTCGTACTGGCGCACAACCCGCAGGCTGATGCCGTTATGCACAGCACGCGAGGCCATATCGACGCCCTGCGGGAGCAGAAGGTCGGCAGTGGCGAAGGTGATGGCGTCCTTGTGGTACACGAGGTTCTGGGCGTACTGGCTGGAGGCCGCACCGAGGAACACGATAGCCTTGGAGTTACCAGGCAGCGCGTCAACGGTCGCCAGAGCGTGAGCAGCCGAGTAGATCGCGGAGACGGTCAGGTTACCAGCGCCCGAACCGTTCAGGGTCACGTCAGACAGCACAACGAACTGGAACAGCGAGCCAGTGGACTCACGGGTCTGCGGGTTCACGGCGTAGCAGTCGGCCACGGTAAACACATCGCCGGCTTTGACGGTGGCGTTGGCACCAGCGCCGGTGATGGCGATAGTGGTGGCACCTTCAGACGAAACAGCAGCCGAGGTAGAACCGCCGGTGGCAGTGCGCGAGCCGGTGGTGAACTGCTTGATGGACTGAGACATGTTGATCTCGTCCAGACCCAGAACGCCCGTGCCCATCATGCCGTTCTTGAACTGCTTGGAAACGGTGTCGGTGGGGTTGAACAGGCCTTTCATGCCCTCGACCAGCGCAGCGTTGGCGGCGGGGTTAACCGTCGCGTAGCGCGGGTTCATCACAGCGGCGTTCTCGTTCAGTTTCTGCTGGGCTTGCAGCAGAACCAGCGAGGTGGCCGGGGTGGTGCCGGGGGTACCGACGCTGTTGCCGATGGTCTTGTATGCGTTGGCAACGTCAGCATCAATCGAGGACGCAAGCTGCGAGATACGAGGCTTGAGAACACGATCAGCAAAGTCGTCCAACTGCATCGTCAGTTCGGCAGAAGTGAAGTTCACGCCGATGTGCTTCTGAGTCGAAACGGTCAGGGTGGTGAACTGCTCGTTGTCGTCCTGAGTTTGCAGGGCGGCACCGTCGGTCACCAGAGCGCGGTCCGGCAGGCGGATACGCAGGGTAGAACCGATCTTGGCACCTTCAACAGCAAAGCTGTCGTCGTACTGACGGTTCACGTTACGGGTAAGAACGAGGTTGTTTTCAAGGATTTCCAAAGCCTTGCGTGTGATCATGTCGATCGTAAGAATCGAATTACTCATGACTATTTCCTTTCAAGTTAGCGGTTTTGCGCTTGCAACTTTCGAATCTGGCGCTGCCGTTCAGCTTCAATCCACTCCGACGTACTCATGGTCTTGATGGACCGGGGGTCAGTCGTATCGTAAGACGGGTTGTTGCTGCTGGTTCGTGCAGTGACAGGTGTGATCGGTGCAGGTGCAGAAGTAGACTTTTTGACCGGCGGATTGTCGGACAACTTAACTTCAATCTTGCCAATCTCTTTTGCCTGCAAAAAAGGCGACAGGCGGGCGATCCGCTCGGCTTCTTTGACGTTGGACCCAAGGTAGTAGGCTACATCCGGGCCAATATCTGAAGCACGAATCGTTTCGGCCATCACATCGGTAATCGGAACTCGCGGGTTGTAGGCGACCTGTTCAAAGTCGTCGTACTTGCCACGGGCTTCTTCTTCCCGTTCGTGATAGGCATCGAGCATCACTGACTGCTGCTTCTGACGCTCCCGCTGGTCGAGCAGTTCTTCAGCCTTTCTAATCGCCAGCGCTTCCGCGTAGGCTTCCGGGCTTTCAAACTGATCCAGCGCGATGTCTTTGGGCGGCGCTTGCACTTGTGCAAGTCTGGCCTGCTGCTCGCGTTCCCACTTTCGTTGCTCTCTTGCGAGGCGTTTGCCGATTGCCGCTTCAAGTTCTTCCTGCGTAAAGGTTCGTGCAGGCTTTTCTTCAGGCTGGCTTTCAGCTACCGGCTGTTCTACTACGGACTCAAGAGCCGCCGTGGCTTCTTGTTCCGGCGCGGATTGCGCCTCCGCTGGGACTTGAACTTCTTCGGACATTATTTGCTCTGTTGAGAGCCTGGTCTAACGGGCCAGTACGTTTGCTGCTTATTCTGTCATCAAGCACTCAATGCTGCAACTTTATCTTGGAACGCTTTAACGCGAGCGGCCAAAGCAGCTTCAGCGGCGTCCAATTGAGCAGCACGCTCATCGTTGCGGTTAACTTGTGCAACCGCCTGCGATTCACGGGTTGCCAAAATTTGTTCGCGGTTTTGAATGTCTTTTTCCCGAGCATTTAAAGCGTCAGTCGTAGACTTTTCAAGCGCGGCAAGTTTTTCCTCACGCGCAACAAGATCGGCAACTTTGGCAGCGGATCGGGAATGTTTGGTCTTAGCGTCATCAAGCAGCGCTTTGGCTTGCTCTTTAGCATCAGCCAGTTCTTTGGCTGCAGCCTGACGATCCGCAACCGCCTCGTTGACAGCGGTCAGTGCCCCTTGCCGCTTGGCAAGTTCATCACGGGTCTTGACCAGCGTAGCAACGTCGCTAGACAGTTGCGTGGTGATGTAGTCAAGAAACTTGGCCGAGTCGATAACCCCGGCGTCGCTGAACACTTGCATGGCGACCTCAAGCGTAATAAGAGACGTTGAGTTTGGCGCTGGCGGTCTGCTCAATGAACCTGATTTTGCTCAGGTCACCGTCATACTGCAGCGTCACACCAGCGGCCAGCGGCATGCCCACCGAGGCGGTTGGGGCCACGTCATCATCGCGCCAGCGAACGGCTTGCGTTTCGCAGGTGATGATGGCAAGCGTAGGCTTGCACGCCAGACCGTTTAGGTCGGTCTGAGGCACAGTCAGACCAGTCGAGCTGCTCAGACTGGTGATCTGCTGGTAGCCCAGCCGCGTAGTGATTGCTTTAAGCGTAAGAGCCATTTTAGTGTCTTTCCGTGAAAGAACGCAGTCGGATTATTGTACTACCACCCTCAATCGTCAAGGTGCCAGTGTAAATGCCACCAGGGCCATACTGAACACCTGCACGAACGTCGGATGGGTCGGGATAAAGAGGTGCATGAACGGCACTACCAACAACGATAGCGCTACCTGCATCCAACGCACCTGATGAAGCGTGGATTCGGATGCGGGCCGCACTGCCCACAACCGCAGAACCCGGCCCAACCAAAGCGCCGGAAGCAACGTGGTTGACCGCTCCGGCGGTGCGGGCCGCACTACCTGAAACAACAGCATTACCAGCATCAAGCGTGCCCGATGTGGCGTGTATGCGACTGCGAGCAGCCGCCCCTACAATTGCAGATCCCGGACCTGTCAGTGCCCCTGTGGTGTCGTGCGTTACCGCACCGCCACCTTTAAATAGCAGAAGCAGTGACATTAGGCTTCCGCAGGTCTAAACCACCAAATCCGCCACGGATGCTCTGGGTCGTAGTTGTCCTGAATGACGGCCAGTTGTTCTTCCGGCTCAGGGCGAAGCGCTTTAGCGTCTAACGCCTCCTGACTCGTCGCATACGCGCCCAGACAAATTTCGTAGCCCATGATTGCCTCAGTTGTACCCGTAAGTACCGCCACCCCGAAACTGGGTGATTTCGATTATCTCGTCGGTGATGATAGTTGGAACAAAAGTAACGCGAGTTTCCCCGGCGGTCGCAGGGCCGTTATATGCGACTGTGGCAGTGCCCGCGCCCATTGTCCCGACGTTGACGATTCTGATGGTGAACTTAATGCGCTCACCGACATTCATTGTCGTGGCGGTTACAGAGTAGGCAAGCGTTCTTGCCGCCTCAGATGTCGCCAACTCAGTGCCGATTGCAGTGGTGGTCAAAATATTGCTGAGAACCGTGCCCGAGTTATCGCATCGGTCAATCGTGATTGCCACGCCGGCATTGACAGTACCGACACTCTCAGACGCTCTAATTAAAGGAGTTACCTGCCCAGAAGTAGAAGGTATGGTCACCTGCGCCGTAATCGGCTCAGTAAACCAAGTGAGCGCTTGTCCGCCAGCAG
>Ga0181349_1000444_pt1 | contig 17536 bp, 21 predicted proteins | sample Su13VDMM110SD_FD_130106 | JGI IMG/M metagenome (GOLD analysis project Ga0181349, IMG submission 130106) | Freshwater viral communities from Lake Michigan, USA - Su13.VD.MM110.S.D | ecosystem: Environmental > Aquatic > Freshwater > Lake | place: USA: Michigan | collected 2013-07-16 | reverse complement strand
GTTATATATATTTTACTTTCCCAATTCGTTGTCTGGCGTCCCATAATTGAAAAAAAATTGAAGTTATATTCTAACATTAGATATCGTATCCAATCAACCATGGCGACTTCCCACATCAACCGATTCGAATGCCCCTGCGGAAAAACTGTGTGCGTCAAAGACAAGAGAACCCGAGACAAATTGATGAAGATGCACTTGAAGGTGTGTCAGCAAGGACGAGATGGAGTACAGACACATATTTCTGTCGATTACGACGTGGGGCGACAAGTAGCGTATGCAGGGCAACAAAGTGTCGGCGCAAGAGAGATGGCGCAACTATTGGTGGATATGAACCGAGACGAGAATGTTCTGCTACGTGCTCCGCCTGCCGATTTGCCACGTGTATTGGCCATTCTGGAGCAAATCATTCGTGCGGAAGCCTAGGTGAAACCCCATCCCTCTACCCCCAATCCCCCCTCTCTACTCCCTCTGTTTTTACTAACCTTTTTTTTATTATATGTATAGTTACCCCGTTTAAATCGGCTTCCCCACCGGACCGTTTTCAAAATTATTTTTTTTGGAAATAAAAGAAAATCATTTTTTTTTCATATTAACCCCCCATAATCACTATACACACTATACACACTATACATTTATTATTATACTATATATAAATGAGACCATATATGGTAAGGAAGCCATTATAAATATATTAAAAAAAGGATGTACAGTATTATTTTAACTATCCACTTTATATAATTAACTATGCACCTTTCCAAAAAAAAATTGAAATCAAATCTATCTTTTTATTCTATTAAAAAGGAAAGATGGACGAACTCACTTACGACATCGCATTGGCTATCGGAGACTACCTTACTGGGAAAACCATCGTGACTGGCATCGTTTGCAATAAATGCTCCTTGACTCTTCCAGCACACACAATAGACGAACATCTTAACGAAAATCATCCTATTCACCAGTGCCCGCATGACTGGCTATGCCTTAATACCGTAAAAATATAAGTCGCAACTAGCGGGATTATAGGCCGTCTCCCACTGCACGAAATGCTCATCGAGGTTCATCGCTTCATTCACGTCTTCTATGGTAAGGTTTTTGTAATAGTCTTGCATATCTTCTAACTTGCAAATTGTTCCGTAGGAATCCTGCGGAGAAGTTCTACGTGTTCCATGCTCACGTCGCCCCGTCGATGCGCAGGTAAATATAAACATGCCTTCTTTTTTTAACATCTTATGAATTTTGAGAAATGATTCCTTATACTCTGCATCATGTTCGAAACATTCAGTACTGACTATGGTGTCAAAATGATTATCAAAAGGTAAGTCCTTGGTTCTGCATACATAATCTACATTGGGCGCTTTCATAACATCATTTCCTGCATAATTACAATTCTCAAAAAGATAGCGGTTGTTGCCGTTGATATCCCCGCTACCCACGTCAAAAACTATTTTATTTTGAAACTGCTCTGGGAACTTACCCTTCATGAACTGCATAAACTGCATGGCTTGAATGTGCATACTATTGCTAAAGAAAAGAACTTTTATTTTTTAACTAAATGAGAAGCATCTATCTTGGAGGCCTTACCCCCCATGACGGCTGAATACACTCGTCCCATCCCCCATTGTTGCGGTGATTTCACTGTGGGACGAACCGATTGCGGATTGCTAAAATAGGCACCTTCACCTTTCATGTAAATTACTTTTAAATGTTTCAGTTGGTATCCAGTGATTTTGGCTACATCGGCTAACGAGTGCGCTGTTCCTTTTGGAAAGCCGTACTTCTTGTTAAACTTGTCTTTGTACGTAATCACCATAACTAAACCTCACTTTTTAAATTTTCTGTTTTGACTTTGGGAGACAAATCTCTTAAAATCGGATTTACTTTTTTTAACTCAAAAGAATTAATAAGCGCATCATTGATGCTCTCGTTATGAATGAGTGAATCACTGAATAATGTTTTGTATTCATTTTCAATTGCATTTAAAAAGGTAGAACCTGATAACTCCTCTCTGTGTTCCCTGTCCAATTTCAAGCAGTTATTTATTTTTACAGAAAGTAAATAAAACGAACGGTAACTCATCAATTCCGTTTCAATTCTTTTTTGCAAACCAATGTACAATTCAATGGAACATATAATAGCGGATACTAACGACAACAAACAATTCACAGAAGATACCAGATTCTGGTTCATGTACGATGCCAACCCTACTGCAAAGATGCTATTGCAACTACTCAGCACAATGATGGGGATTTTAAAGTACTTTTGCTGTTCGTGCAACTGTAGATAGTTCCGTTTATGGATGGTGCTTAACTTGGCACAGTTATGTTCTATGTCTTTGGATAGTAATTCTATGTCTTCACTCCATCCTAAATTGGACTCATTGGATTCGACACTCATTATTATATACACCTATATTATGTTGAGTCAATTTAGTAACCCTGCTAAAGCGCAACGAAATGCCCTTAACTATTTAGGTAAAGACGCTAAACTAGCCATCTCTACCCGCAAAGATAAAAAGTACATGATTAAAACTCCTGACGGGAAAACAGTTCATTTCGGTGGAATGGGATATAAAGACTTCACCAAAACGGGAGATGAAGAGAAAAAAAAGAATTACCTACAACGGGCGAGGAAGATAAAGGGCGATTGGAAGCCCAACCCCTACTCGCCTAACAATCTAGCCATAAACATATTATGGAGCGGGAATTAATGCTAAGATAATCTGACTGCTTTACAATTTGAACCCGAGAATGACGTTGACAATATGCGTAGAGTTCCTGTAAATGTTGCCGTTGTACTAAAAAATATATCCTGGGCACTACTAACATTTGTATATACCTGCGTTACTGAATATGATTTTGTTCTTCCAACTGCTAGAGTAATAGTAGCACATTCAACCACAGTTGCTAAAACATTCGTTCCACCCGACGATTCACCGATATTTAAAGTGATGGAAGTAATAACGGCGTTGGTGGTTGGAACAAAAAATAATGCATTCCAGTAGAACAGCCATACTCCAACTTCTAAATTTGTAAAAGTGGCTCCAACTTTATTTGTTGTTGAAGTTAAATCAAAATTGCCGATTGTAATGTCTGGAAAAACATAATTACCAATACAACCTGATGGTGTTCCAGCAAACGCCGTATATAATGTATCATAAGTTGGCGTAATTGGGGTTTTTAAGAGGAACGAAGAAGTACTATCTCCCATATCAATCGTCCCACCTCTAATAGAAGTAGTAATTGAATTATTACCGATATTGATACCCACACCAGCGCCCATTGAATTTCCAATTTGAATTGAAGTCGAATTTAAACCAATATTGATTGTTTTTAAACCTAAATTCATAGTCCCCAATCCAGACGTGTTAAGATTTCCGATATTAATTCTATCTGTTGATAAAAGTTGACCTGTTCCAATATTAATTGTTCCTGATGTGTTAGAAGTTCCAACACTAATATTTAATCCTTCTAATTCTATTGTTGAAGACGTATTACCGATGGTAATCGCATTGATAGTATTCGAAGTCGCTCCCATATTTAGAACGGTCGCTCGGTTGCCTAATTGTAGTGTTCCGCCAGTTCTTAATTCAGCACTATCCGTAGAGTTATGATTTCCAATAACAATATTTCCAGTTGTAATTGAAGTTCCTATTCGTATAAACCCAGCAGTTAATTTCTCGGCAATTCGCAAAGTTGCTGATACATTCACTGCTGAACCATCGATTATATTCATCGTATTCCCTGAAATATCCGATAAGAATTGAAAAGTTCCTACATTTGTTATTGATGTTGAACTCGTATTTGAACCCAAATTAATAGTTGTTCCACTGATATTTGTAGTTGAGGACACATTACCTATTGTAATCAAATTGCTAACATTTGCATTTGAACCCATTTCGATTACAGAAGCACTATTTCCCAAATTCATAGTTCCGAGAGTTCTTAATCTTATTTCGTTCGGCCCCCCAGAAAGATTATTCCCTAATGTAATAATTCCCAGAGTCATTTGCGTTCCAATATTCATCTGGGATGCGGTAGGTCCTAAAAAACATACCCCACCTGTTCTTAACTCTAAATTACTAGTATTAGTATCACTACCCAACGTAATCGAGCCAGAAGTTACATTATTGTACATAACAACAGTAGAAGATGGACTAATTGCAGTAATTGTATCTGTGAATAGAGTGGAAACAATTACAGTTCCCGCCGTAACTGTGCCTACATTTAGAGTACCTACCGTAACTGTGCCTACATGTACATCGCTTACATTGATAGTAGAAACATTTATTATTTGACTATCAATGTTATTTAAATATGCTAAATTTGAGTTAAATTGTCCCGCTATAATCGGCATTGCTGAAACAATAGGGCTTAACATATAAACAACCACACCGACGTTCCCCATGTTGATGTCTGAGGGTGCGGTTGTAAATAAATTATAATTCGTAGATACGTTGTATGGTTGAACCTCATTACAATTGATTACGGGGACATCGAGTTCATTACAGGTAATAACCCCGTCTTCCATTGTTCCACCTGCGCCGTCATCTATTGTAATTATACCATTCATCGATTTCACTGAATAAGGAATATTTGTTATGCTACTCATGTACAATAGGTAGATATTTTAATAGTCTTCGCATTCCTCAAAGTGAAGCATTAGAACGTACTGGCCTGCCGTGGGTGTTGCATAAGCCTCGGTGGTTAGTGCCTTGCGAAGAAATACCGTAAATTGTTCAGCGCTCGGTCTCTGCATCCTCACGGGCGGATTCGTTGTATAGTCGGCGTAGTAATAGGAGGTTGCACCAACATCGTCGGCCCGTAAAGTTCCTAGAAATCCAATTCGTTGAGAAGCCGTAGTAGCATTCGCTATATACGTATCGGGTGTGCCGTTCAAATCTGTCCATAGCGTCATTACAGGAGACAGCGTAGTCGTCACATCATCGCTCATGTAGGAAAAGGTTACGTCATACATCTTGTCAGGCACTATAGCCCAGTTGAAACAAAAAGTCGTTGTACTACCGTTTATCTGGCTGAAATAGTTATTGCTTGAATCACAACATACGTTGAAAGAATACTTCATACTTTACTTAAATATTTTATTCTATCATAAGTTCGTCAAAGCCTTTGAACATGCGTTGGGAATCCGTATTTACAAATAGATATTCATAGGGCTTATCAAATACCATCTTCATGATAGGCAACATGTAATCTTTAGGCAACTCGATCAATTCCTCCCAAATCTTTTCCATTTCGTTCTTGCTACATTTAAAGATAAATAAGTTGCTAAACAATTTGCGTACGTCCTTTTCTATGGAAAGGTAAGACTGCACCAAGAAGATGATGCTTAAATGCTTATGTCTCCTATTGAACACAAGTTCTTTCAACTTCTTTTTAATAGAACCATCCTTGAGGTAAGCCGTACAGTCGTCCATGAACAACACATTGTTGTCTTCGCTTAAGTTGCTTTCAATGTCGTTCAAATTTTCAATGGTGAGTTCGTTGTACTTTTGGTCATCGGGTATCTTATCAAACAGCGGGTCTTTCATGGATGCCCTACTCTGCTCGGGCTGTATCAAAAAGATTTTATCAAAAGTTCCCTTAAAGATAGCCTTGCTCTTAAGAAACGAATATAACAGCGAGGTCTTTCCACTCTTAGGCCGTCCAATAAACAGCGTCGTCGAGTGATTGTTTAAAAAAGAAGTTAAATCATAATCATCTAGTTTTGGGTGTAATTTGCTGTCGCACAACATTTTGCAGATGGCTAACTTAGGTGCATCATTTTCTTTAATGGATATCATTACTATAGGCGGAGATTAATATTATGGTTTTTCTAATCCACCGCCTTTGGGTTCTGGAGGTGGGTCGCCTTGAATACCTGCAAAGCCAGGTGGCAATATTAAATCTTGTGCTTCTTGTGCTTCTTTTTCTTGTTTTGCTTTACGTCTTGCTTGTGACTTTGCTACTCCGGTTGTTAATTCTGCTAGAAATGGGTTTTTGGGTGGGACTGCTGTAAATACTGTTTCGGGTGCGGGTGGGATTCGTCCTGGTCCCTGATTGGCTACCTTCGCACTCTCGTTTAATGCTTTTCCCATTTTAGTTCTTCCGTCGGGTCGCCCATCTGCCCGAAGCCCTGAATCTACTCTTTCGCTAGGAGGTAGTTTAGACGGCGTTGAAATTGGTTCAGTAGGTGCAACTGGTAAATCTTCTGAGCCAACAGGAGGTAATGGTCGCCCTCCTATTTCCTGTCCAAATGGACGAGCCTCTACTACTATTACTGATGCTGGTTCTGGTGCTTGTCTTGGTGCTGGTGTTGGTACGATTCGTGTTCCGGGTGCGGGTGGTAGTGCTAGTTGCCCACGTCTTTCGCTAACTACAAGCGGTACAGGTACTAAAGGGTCGATTCCTATTACTGGGGCTGTGTCTCCATCTGGATAAGCCAATTGGCGCCGAGGCGGTCTTGGGGGAGGAGGTACAACTAATCTGTCAGGTTCATTTAGTGGAGTTTCATCTTCATCAGCAATTGGCAATAAACCGAAAATATCGGGTCCTTGTGCATCTTCAAATACCTCTTCTGGAGTTGCATAGTCAAATACATTTTCTCCAACAAGACCAGGAAACGCTCTATCAAAAAAAGTGCTCGATAATCCCGATGACAATCCCGATGACAATATAGATGCTCCTGTCGATAATAGAGATGCTCCTGCGCTTCTTCCTGCTGACAATAGAGATGCTCCTGCCGATTGCACTAATGAAGGTGTTGCTCTCTCTCTTACACGAGTGATTTCAGGTACAAGTACCGATGCCGTTGCTCGTACAACAGGGGCTGGAGGCGGTTGTAGCGTTGGTGGCGGTGGAGGTTGGGGGAATCCTGCTGGAAATAACTGTGGAAATGGCGGAAATCCTCTAGATACTGGTGGTAGTCTAGGTCCCGTAGGTCGCCTATTGTACTTACGCTTTGGTTTTATATCGCCTAAAGTAATATTTACAATTTGGCTTTGCTTTTGTTTTTGCTTTTGCTTTTGTCGTTTCACCATATATTATATCAGATAAATTTAAAAACAGTTTTCGGGATTTCCTTAACTGGTATGGCTACAGGTTTGGGTTTTGGCTTTATCTTTTCCATGGGTGTATCGTCATCGCTTATCTCATCCAATACTAATTCTTTTTTCAGTTGCTTCTTTTTAACTGATATTGCTTTCTTTACTAACTTTTCCTCTAGCGCCTTCTTTTCAAATTCTGCCAATTTTTTAGCATCGTTAAGGCGCTTGTCTGAATTCAACTTCTTTTTCAATAAACAGGCTTCAAATGCCTCAATCTGTCTTGCACTCCTTTCTTTTTTCGGTTTAGGCGGTTCTTCGGGTTCTTCTATCGGTTCTTTTACTTTGGGTACTTTCTTAACTTTGACAGTTGTTTCTAAAATATCGAGTTCATCCATACTTTATCGGATATTTTTACATAATTTAATATCCGCAATATGCATGTCTCTCCTCATTGAGAACAAATTAATAACGCTAAACTCGGGCTATGGCATTCAACTCAATGATTCTTACAAAAGCGATATTCTCTTTAATTTCAAAGGAGTTCTAGTAGATGAAGACGATATTGTCTCCTCCAACATCTGCATCATGAATGCTCAGATTCCTGTCTCGTTTTATACAATTAATACAGGTAATAATATCATTGGAACCGATTTAGGAAATGTAGTCATCCCCATTGGTAATTATAATTTCAATACTTTAGCCCCCGTTGTCGTAAGTGCATTTTCAACTCAAATTTCAGTTGTCATCACACTTACCATTGACAGAACAACAGGGTTAGTAAATTTTAAATACATAAGCGGTGTAGCCAATACATATTTCAATTTTGATAATTCCTATAAAATATTTGGATTCCTTCCCAATGTCAATTATCCTTATGTAAGCACTAACCTTACATCCATATTCCCGCTTAATTTGTTAGGCGTCAAGAAACTCAACATTAGGAGTCAAAAATTGCAAATTAGTTCTTTTAATTCAATCAGCAATAATTTAGGAATAACCATTGCTACTCTTCCCGTCGATGTACCGGCTTACTCCATGATATCTTACGTCAATCAAACCGACCTTAATAAAACTAATTTGCAAATTAAAACCATTGACCAAATCGACATTAGCATTACCGATGAGGATAACAATCTCATCAACTTTAACGGGCTCGACTGGAACATCACATTAGTGCTTGAAAATGTTAGACGGCTACCCGACAAAGTTCCGCCGTTTAAAGAAGTATTAGAAAAACAAAAACCAGCCAAAGAAGAGATAGACCCTGAATTGGAAATACTGAATGCTTAAGGAAAAAGACGACCGTCCTTTCAAACCTTGCTATTTTGTATTCTTTTGCTAAAAGAATTATCTTAAGGTAGTATATGTCCGTAGTTGTCCTTCCCAAGTCCTTTGATTTAAGCGAACGCATTGAGTCCATTCCAGACTCTGCAACCTCCAAACTAATATCGTGTCGCCCCATTTCAGGCGGAACTTTCACGCAACAGCAAATCATGGAATTCGATTTACAGTCGTTCGGGTGGCTTATCCCGCAGTCCCTTGCCCTTCGCTACAAAGTGCGAGTCAACACTGACGCTAGTGGCGCCGCGCTCATTGGCACTCCGGTTTTCACACCTTTCCAGCGTGTCAGCACTCTCGTTGGAGGGTCAAGTATTGACACCATAAATGGCTACAATCAAGTCATGCAATTGTATGTCAATGGCCACATGGACGTGGCCCAGAAGTACGGAAACCAGGCAGGATTCGGGTACACCAACACCACAGGCACTCTTATCAATCTTGATGGACGCACTTTTGATGCTTCCATTGCTGATGCTTCATCCAACTCTACCTTCACCGTATCGGCTCCGCTTTACGGAACTCTTCTTTCGTCGGCAGAGAAGTGCCTCCCGCTGTTTGCGATGCCCTCTGTCCGTCTGCAATTTACTTTGGATTCACTTGCCAACATGTCGTTCATCAAGTTGGGTGCAGTAGCAACGGGATTCGCAGCTCTTACTAAACTCGAGATTTTTAACGCTGAGTTGGTCTATACTTGCGTGGATATGGGGGCCGGAGTTGAAGCCATGGTGCGCAGTCTAGGCTCTAGCATTTCGATTAAGTCACACGGTCTTTCCAACACAGCAGTATCCGTTCCGTCGGGAACATCGGGTTCGCAATCGTACGTGTTTAACCAGCGTTTTGCATCCATTCGCTCCGCCTACCTTTTGGGAACTCGTGCAGATGGCGCAGCTAACAAGTGGGCTGGATTCGCTGACATTACCACCAACAACGGCGACTACCAACTCACCATTGCGGGCACCCCATACCCACCTACTGTTTTGAGCACTGCCCTCAACCACCAGGGTATCCTAACTGAGACTCGTCGCGCATTTGGTTCTCTCTTTGACCACAAGAACGCCACCTCTATCAACACCGTTGAATTCGATACAGATATCAACGATTCGAGTTCCAATGCGCTCGTGACAGAGCCCGGTAAATTCATCGTTGGAATCAACCTCTCACGTGTGGGCGATGACGACAAGGTGATGATGTCTGGCGTTAGTACCTACAACTCGCCCATCAATGCCAACATCAACATTAACACGGCAACAACGGTCGCGGCGAACTTGAACTTGGTATTGGACTATGACGCCATCCTCGTACTCGATCCTATTGCCAACCAGTTGTCGGTTCGTTCGTAATTCCTCAAAAGTCAAAACAGAAAAGGTTAAGAGAAAGTTTTTATCTCATGTAGAATTATAATGGCCAAGAAGCAACCCAAAGTCCTCCGTTTTATAAACACTCTTAAGAAAGGCTACAACTCGCTTTTAGGAAAAGAACTATCTCAGGCAATCAACAAGAAAGCCGTAGGTGCAGTAGGCATGATTCCTGTTCCGTCCATGAAGAAAGGAGGCATTGTTAAGCGTACTGGCCTCACTAGATTACACAAAGGAGAGGTAGTCCTAACTGTCGGCCAGCGAAGGGCTCTTAAGAAAATGCTCAAGTAAATCATTTAGCAAATAATTTCGGGTTCAAACCCATAATTATTTTTCTCAAGACATAGTATGAACGGCGAAGAAGGTATTATTACATTTAGCAAGTACTTCATTCTCAATGCAGAGTTGCTGTCGAAAAAAACAGGAACACCCGTGGTTTATGCTATGAGGCCCTATTCAACGTATGTAATCTACTCCGCTCAAGATGCCATTGATTCTCTACTCGAATTTCAGAAAAAGTACAAAACTAAGTACATAATTCTACAGTCAGAGAACTGGGAAGCCTCTTGCTTCCAGAACCCCAAGTACATTGAACTGCTTAAGAAGAATACTGTTTTTCAATACTCTAAGCATACTGCACTCCAGTGTATGGAAAAGTATGGAGTGTTCAACTGCGACTACTTTCAATTCGAGTACCCGAAAGTAGAAGTCAAGGGAGTTCGTGATATTGACCTTCTTTTCTTTGGATGCCTTAATCAACGGCGCCATGATATCTTGCACTTTATCCAAAATAAGTTCCCTAATAAGCATATTGTTATTACGTCCGATGCATTCGGCGCAGATTTACACAACTTGCTAGTAAGGACAAAAACAGTAATAAATATATCCTTCTACCCAAATGCCGTCTTAGAAACGCATCGAGTTGCTTATGCACTAGCCTACGGATGCAGGGTAATCTCGAATCGTTCCGCTGACCCTGACCTAGACGAACAATTCCCATCTATACACTTCTGCGAAAATAAATTATCCGATTTTGCTTATACGGTTGCAAAATTCATTTAATTTCTCTCTCAAGATATATGTTTAGCGTTTCCATTATCATTCCTACCTATAACCGCAAGAGATTCGAGCGCCTTATAGAATATAACATCCTTTGCCAGACTTATAAAAATATAATTGAAGTGGTTATTGGAGACGATAGTGAAGACAACCTGAAACTGAATCTACCTTTTCCCACTACTTACGTCAAAATGGATAGATGCACCATTGGACAGAAGCGAAACATACTTTGTCATCATTGTAAAGGTGATATTATAGCCCATATGGATACCGATGACTTCTATTTCCCTACTTACATTGAACACTCCGTTTCCCAAATGCTCCAGCATAACAAACAATGTGCAGGAACCGCTGACATGTTTATCTTTTATCCAGACGATATGCGTCTTTGTAAAATGAATAATCATGTACTGCACATGGCCAATGAAGGAACTCTAGTCTATTTTAAAAAATTCTGGGATGCCAAGAAATTTAGCGAATTGCAGACCAGTGAAGGGTTGGCTTTCCTGCAAACTAGAGACGAGGAGATTGTAAAAACGGACATTAATCTTATCATGGTTTGTGTTGCGCATCAGGACAATACGGTAGACAAATCATGTTGGAAGTCTTTAATGTGTAACGCTTACCCTCGTTTTCACTATCACAATTTGCTTTACGCTTCAATGACCGCACCTTGAAACTAGGGTGATGCAACTTAGGATTCAAATCGTGATTCGTGCATAGTTTATGGAATACAGAGAAACATCCTTCGCATTCCTTAATGTGCAACTGCACCATCTGGTCTTTCAACTTATTCGTTAAATAATATTCGGTAGTTCCCTTCCAGCATTGATGGTGGGGCGTTACAAACATATTATTTAATATATGTAGTTTGTTTATATCATGCGCCTTAGTCATTTAGAAACAGATAGTCACGTGTGGGTTTTTGATAAAAAATTAATAATTGAAATCGGTATGGGCTCTAAGAAATTAAAGTTGAAATGTTCTTGCCAAGACGATTACGATTCAGTTCTTTCTAAACTGTTTGAGATTGGGTGGTACTGGGAAAATAGTGTAGTATAGTATGTTCCTGCCTTGTCCCCATTGCGGAATCTTGATTGAAATCATGGCGGTCAATTGTGGCGTGTTTCGATGTGGAGTCTATAGAGACACCGGACAACAGATTCACCCTCATTCTCCAGTACCCATCGATCCTTTACTCATTTGGGGATGCTCCTACCCCTTTAAACTGGTGCAGGGACAACTTGTCGTTTGCGGTTGGAATGAATAATCTTTAGGTATAATATGGAAAAAATATTGGCGAAGCGTGATTCTAACCGCAGGGCTACACTCGCTTACAAGGCTAGACAGGAAGCCACCAATCCAGTAGAGTTCGCAGAACGCCAACGGGGTTATGCTCGTAAATGTTTTAAAAAATATTATGCTACCAACACGGAGTATCGTGTGCGACATTTGCAGGAAGCCAAAGATAAGTACTACTACGATAACTCCACCGATAGATTTCTGCTCTGTGTCCGTCTCCTTTTTCAATGAAACGTTCCTTGAATCATGAGTTCAATGGATTGAAGTGTTAATTTTGATATTATGGCTTGAACCCGTATTGCTTCTTCGCCTGTTAATTCCGATAGGGTTGTATTCTCTGGGTCTTCTATATCTAGACCACACGGTCTTCCATCAAAAAGACATGCGTCTAAATGGTCTTGATAACATGTCTTTAGTTTCGCAAACATTTTCAATGCTTTTTCATGATTTTTATTATATATATGTGCATATATATGTGCTAGTATTTTATTACTAGCACACATATGGTCGGGGTGCTCTTTTATCATATCTTTATTATTTTGATAATTCATTTTGCATGTATGATGGATATTGACTTTCCTTTCTCTTAATGCATTGACTAAATCTTGGTGTTCTGCAATTAACTTTTCAGTGGGTGTTCTTCGTGTTTTTTCCCAGATGGACTTACATGACGCCGAGCAGAACTGGTGGTCTCCTTTCAAGACTTCGTCGCACCATTTGCAGTAATAGACTGGTGATTTACTTTTCTTTTCCATTTTGAAATTATTTTTTTATTTCTTTAATTTCAATTTTATTTACAATTAATAAATTACCTACCCAGTCTAACTCAGGTAAATTTGTATTGTTATGAAAAACAGTATAATTCTTATCATCTATATCTATATTTAAAAATACGTGTGCTATAACTCTTGCTTTTGAATATTTTTTTCCGTTTATTGTAATAGTCTTTCTTGAACAATGATAGATAACCCTCCCATTTTTTTTATTTTTATGGGTTATATATCCTTCATTACATACTCTAAACAGACGACCATGAATCAACTGTTCTTTCCAAATTACTTCCTCTGAATTAGCATAATCCATATAATAGAAATAGATATCTCTTATAATTTCAATTTTTTAATGGAAAGGTGCATAGTTAATTATATACAGTGAATAGTTAAAATAATACTATACATCCTTTTTTTAATATATTTATAATGGCTTCCTTACCATATATGGTCTCATATTTAAAAAAGGTGTATAGTGTGTATAGTGTGTATACTGATTATGAAGGGTTTATATGGGAAAAAATGATTTTCTTTTATTTCCAGAAAAAAGAATTTTGAAAACTGTCCCGGGTGGAAAGCCGATTAAAACGGGGTAACTGTACACCTTTTATAATTCACTAATAGTTTCTTCTTCATCACTATCATCCGCTACATCTGTGATGTCATATTTAATTTTTAGTAATGGAATATTGAATAGTATAGTATTTCCGTTCTTTGTACGTTTTCCTTTTGTAATTCCTTTAATGTTCAGATTCTTTAATCGAACTGCAAATTGGATACTTGTACAATCATATTTAGAATTGATACGACACCATTCTTTAAACTGAGTATAACAATCTTGACTTGACAATTTAACTTCTTCTTTAGCATGATGAAGTAATGTAAAGGCTTCAACCCATTGTTCAATTGGAGTAATAGTTAAATTAGTCTGTGTTTTATGAAATTCAGTTTTCGGAGGAACACGAGTATGAAACTCTTCAAGGTTAGGTCTGGATTTCAACCATTCATAAATTGTTTTCTGAGCATTTTTATCGTCTAATAATCTTCTATACTTTTCAACATAGGCATTAATCACCTCTATTTCTTCAGCAGTTCTATCAAATCCATTTTTGCATAGTTCATAAGAAGACCGAATAACCACATTACGCCTATCCTCTTTTTCAGGTTTAATCGCCTCCTCATTATTTGTGAATGCCATAAAACGAGCATAACAATCAATCTCATACGAAGAAACTCCTTTCGTGTTGATAGTCAATTTAGAATCCGTAATAAGTCCCTTGAGTTGTCCGCCACAATTTTTCAACTCCATTGCACTTACCTCAGAAAGAACAACAAGATGCGCATCTGCCATTTGACTATTGAAATCACCAAATATATGAAGACTAGGTTTGGTAGTTTCAAATACTTTCTTATGACCGAGTAGTTTGCGTAAAAGTTCAAGCAATGAATCCTTACCCGCTCCTGGTTTGGAGACAAAGGTAGGCATAGTTGTTTTTACGTCGGGAAATTGAATCATCTGTGCAATCCAATCGATGACCCATTGGGCGACAATATATTCGTGATTACACATGATACTAATATGCTTTTCGAATAAATCAATGGCACTTGGGTCAAAGACACACTCAGGTAACCTCTCACCACTAAAGGGAACCCACAGATTGTATATGTTATCGGGACAATTTCTAGGATAAACACCAATATCTTGTTTGGTTCGAATGGAATTGTTATTATTAGCCCACCTCTTGATGAAATTTACAGGACAACCCGTATCGGTAAATCCAACTTGAATATGTTCATAACAAGCAATCAAAATGGCTTTAGACAAAATAGTTACTGTATCCCCATCATCTCGTGCATAAAATCCTTTATTTACTATTTTGCAAACTTTTTCCTCAAACTTTATTCGTTCGGCTTCAAACAAGGCTTGACTTGAATCTTGTGCCTCTCCGCCTTCTGCAATCACTAATTCTACATTATGGTCTTTGTAGGATAGACGAATACCATACTCCGCAATACCGGCTTCTAGTTCAGTAAGTAACTCTGCATCAGGCTCACCGTATATCATAAGTCCATCAAACATCAATGCGCAAATCTCAATGTTTTTGAAAAGTATCATTTGAACCATGATTTGCAATATTTTATTTTCAAAATGGCACAGTATATGGTTTATCTTTGAACCATTCGGATTGTAAGTTTTAGTAGTTACAAACTGCGGGTAGTGTGGAAGCAAGGCTTTCTGAATGGCTTTCATTTCCTTGTCAAAGGCATTGAACACGGGGTCATCCATTTTCATTTTCTTATCGTTATTCACGCATTTCAGGTAATCCTGTTTGGTAGCCAACCCATTCTCTAATATCTCATCACGATTTTCAATATAGTTTTTAAGATTAAGACACGGTATGTTATGCTGTTTGCAAAGATGAAATAGAATACATGGATGAGCATTCACCATATCAATATCGGAAGTGATATCGTGTAGCAAAAATCCACGAATGAACTTTGGTTTATTCTGAATGGAAGTCCCGCAGAACATCCGCCCCTGATTAGTATCAGACGCATAATGATGAGTCATAACCCCATCGGCCTTCTCCATAAAGCCTACATATTTTAGTAAATACTTGTATTGGTCTTTGCACTTCTTCTCCGTGCTAATACCGCTCATGAGTTTGAATTGTTCATAGGGCATAGTGGATAGTGCCTTAAGACGGTCAATCGGAATTCTTTCGGTTACATTCATTTATATAATTTCTCCTTATTTTAAAACTTCAATTTTTATTTCATTCATTCATCGAAAAAAAATCAACCAATCAGGAAGCAATCGATAGCCTATGGTTGCAGTTAATTTCGGGAATAGCATACCTATTTGAGGTACTTGAGTTGCGTCGCCGGTGAATGTCCCATCAGTTTGGACAGCGCAAGTCGGTCTTCATAACTCGCCTCCTTTAGCGTGTCAGTAATCTTCATGTGTCTGTATAAATTTATGCCCGAGGTGTAGCCGAGACGCTTGTTGGTCAGTTCAACGATGTCGGTAAGTTTCGGCACACCAAAGAGCAGGTCGCCGACTTTCAAATTCTTTTTGGCAATGTACTTTTGAGTTAGTTTGCGCAAGGCCGAAGAGCAACGGTGCTTAATCTGGCCATATTGTTCGTGTTGTTTGTATTGGTTGAGCACGATGCTCATCTTTTTATCTTTGACCAATAAATAATTGACCTCATCAAGAGGTGTGTCGGAAATGACAAGCCCAAGGTCATCACGACAGGTGAATTCATTGTACATACTTGCAATGAGGAACTCACGAGAATCCACGCCGAAGCGAGTAGCGACCTGCTCAAGGTAGGTCTCAAAGGATGGGTACTCCGTTTGTGGTTTATTTGTTGTTTCGTCATCCAGTTTCATTTTTGTAATTTGGTATGCATCATCAATCTTTTTTTCATCCATGGGAATCTCCAGAATTGTACCGATTTTGAGAACGGCTTGATACATTTTTATTTTAGAGCCTAGACTGTAATCGCCACCCTCCACCATCTGGCCATTATCGATAGCGCTTATCAACTTGTCGGCATCCTCCAATGCCCACGCAAGTTCGGGCACGGTAAGACGCATGACAGACTTGATAGCCCTAAGATGTCCGTTTTTAGTTTCTTCATTGGGAATCTTATCGCCAATGAGGTCATCTAGTTTTTCATAAGAAAACCCCTTGATGCGTAGTTTTTTCTTGGGTGGTGGAGTAGGATTCATCACCTCTGCCTCTGCTCGTTCTTTTGCTTTTCGTGCATTGACACCCGCATTGATTTTGGCACGATTCGCTTTGGCATAGGCACTATGCTTTGCATTGATTACATCCTTATGTAGAGCATGATGTTTCTTCGCACGAGCCCGTGCAAGCGCACGAATATGTTCTAGTCGTTGTTCTGCGTTCATTCCTTCCATGTACTAACATTAGATTATTATTTTATCTTCAATTTTTTTTTAAAAATAAAAATTCCTAAAAAAAGGGGGTCGGCTCCCTCTCCCTTTTTTCCATATTTACAACACAACAATAACTGTGCCCGTCAGCATGACCCCATTGTAGGGGGTATTAGGCGCAACATACATAGAGAATATCGAACCAGTCCGATTCACAGCATCAATGTTATTTTCAAACAATTTCCCTTTAGTAATCACCCGCCGAATCCCCGTAAATGCCCCGATGAAAGCCTTGGTCTCGTAGTCAAACAAATTCCCGAAATCAGGACGACCGGCGATGGATTCATAGTACATTTTCACTCCCTCGGAAGCAACAGGTTGTAGATGAGTAACATACTTCATACCCCTGCGCCCATTGCGCCCCACAGTGTGGATGATGTACTTGTGCTTTTCTTCGAGGAAGGTAAGCGCACACGGTTCGTTCATTTGGTCGTTGATAGTCGCCATGGTTGATTGGATACGATATCTAATGTTAGAATATAACTTCAATTTTTTTTTCAATTATGGGACGCCAGACAACGAATTGGGAAAGTAAAATATATATAACGTTAGATAATCATTTGGGAAAATAAAAAATGAAAAAAAAATTGAGAAAAAATTGAAATATATCGACAGTTAGTCGACCAGTTAGGGTGCCTCGAGGCACCCTAACTGGTCGACTAACTGTCGATATATTTCAATTTTTTCTCAATTTTTTTTTC
>Ga0181349_1000442_pt1 | contig 17593 bp, 31 predicted proteins | sample Su13VDMM110SD_FD_130106 | JGI IMG/M metagenome (GOLD analysis project Ga0181349, IMG submission 130106) | Freshwater viral communities from Lake Michigan, USA - Su13.VD.MM110.S.D | ecosystem: Environmental > Aquatic > Freshwater > Lake | place: USA: Michigan | collected 2013-07-16 | reverse complement strand
CCGACAAGGATTGCTACTGCGCGTACGCGCTTGCCACGCTTGGTTATCATTATCGGCTCCAGCCTGTGAGTAGTTGTTCAGTAATGCAATTTGAGCAGGCTTGGATCTCTTGCCCCGCCTTTTGTACTTGAAATAGGTGCTTCTTTAATTTGCAGATCTCGCATTTGTTTTTTGTAGCCATTATTTGCTCCTGCAAGTGTGATAACAAATTGGACACTCTTGATAGTTTTTATTTATGCCACCAAGAACAAGAACAGTAATGGTGTGCATTTGAACTGCGCAGTCAGGGCATAAATCGTTCATTTGCCACCCCACATTTGGGCTAACTGACGCGCAGTGATAGGCGCATTGGCTTCAGGTGTGAGCGCGTAGCACTCAACGCACAGGCTGTTGGGAAACATAGCCAGCGCTGGATTGACTTTGCTGCAACCTGAGCAGACAAAAGTATTTGGTAAGCGTGAATAGTTGTGCTCCATAATTTTGTGCATTTGAACATCTGACTCAACTGAGGATCTAATTGCCCCACCTGTGCGAGAGTCCCAACCGCAAGAACAAACTGCGTCCCAGCCCCAAGTGCCGCGCATTGTTGCGTTTGCTGGCACTCTTTCGCCTTGTGAAACACCAAACCACTTGATAGTGACCTTTTGTGATGTTGGATAGATCTTCATAATTACTTACCTGCCTTTGCGTTGATTGCGCGCACTGTTGCGTCTGCTGCAGCGCGGTATTCATCAGATCCGCACTTGTACATTTCTGTATATTCGCTTTCAGACATATCGTGTTTTGCGTAGCGTGTTGCGTCAAAAGCGCCGCGTATATCATCAGGCAAACCGCAGTAGTAAAGATCCTGACGTACTTCTGCAAAAACAATAGTTGGTACGCCAACGCGAGATTTGCTTGTATTTACTGTCTTTTTTTGATCTAACATTTGTTGCCTCCAATTTAGTAGGATCCGCTTTGGATCCAATAAAGAAAACCTATTACGTAAATTACATAAAAGCGAGACTATTTTGAAAGTTTTTTTAATTATTTTTTTACGCAACTTCAACCTGAGTTACAAAAGATCCTTCTGACGTGTACGCCAATATTGAACCTTTATCAGTTATCACGTATCTGAACTCAGTCCCCCAATCGTCACCGCCAGCGACAATAAATGGATCCCGCTCAGGGTTTGCTTTACCAATTTCTAGGTTGATTGGATCAATACCGATGCTTGACCAACTGGTACTCATAATTCTGCGCTTGGTCTCTGCAACTCCAAACTGCGCAATGATTTTCTGCAACGCAGGGATCATATGTTCTGGGTATCCGTCCCAGTGACAGTAGCGCCCAAACCACTCTTCTGTTGATGTGACCTTGATGTTGGGTTCAATCTCGTAGCCCTCTGAACCCCATACTGCGATAATTGATCTTGTTGCCATTTTATTTGCCCTCTTCCTGTGAGATGTTGTTGATGAATTTGTCCATACCTTCTGCTATTTTGCGCGCAGTCTCAGGCGTGTAACCGCTTGCCACTAACGCTTCAAAGTATTCAATGTCCATATCAGTTGCCCCCTGCGTAACGGTCTGTGATTTGAAATCCTTTTGGAATGTGGCTGTCGCAATAGTTCCCAGCCCACCCGCCTGCGCAAGTGTCCATTGCATATACGGTTGCAGCAATGCCGCAGTGTTCACAATTCTTTGCCATATTATTTGCCTTCTTTCTGTTAAATTACGAGTGAAAAGTTAAATGACACTTCAATGTCTTGGTTTTGCAGCAGGCGTACTACTTCGTCCTCTACGTCACTTGTTGCGGCAAATTTTCCTGACTCACGATTGAAGTAAATGTCGGCCTCTAAGCCGTCTCCATTGGGCGCAACATCAGTGTCTTCTAACACAAGTTCTGTGTTGCCGTCTTCTCCCAGATTTGATAATTGCGAACACTCGGTCTCAATCAATTCTTGGATCTTTTCAATGATCTTTTCTTCAATCAGCCCTGCAAGATCGGAGATGCTATACCCGTCTAATTCAATCTGAAGTTTTTTTACAACATTACTGGCCATTTTATTTGCCCCCTTTGATAGATCCGTAGTATTGCTGTTGTGTTGCTATTGGTGAGTCAATGTATAAATCGGCCCAAGTGTCAATCTGTGCTTGAGCGTTGCGTATTGAACAATCGCGCTTGAAGAAGTACATTACGCCGTCTGCGTCTGTGAATAGCGGTTTACGCCCAAAGTTGAGCCAGCCTGCTTTCTTGGCTTGCTCTGGATTTTTGAAAAACACTATTGTGCCGTCTGTACTATGCAACTTGACGCCACGGCCTATGCGAGCGGCAAACACGTGACCTGTTGAGTAATAAAACCCTGTTGATTGCTCTCCTGCGTAGGCAATGTTGTGCTCTGGATCCCAAGATCCAGCCAACGCAAATTCAACTTCACGTGTGATGTTCTCGCGCTTGATTGCGTCATACAAAGTAATTGACGCTGTGATTGTGCGCTCCATTATGCACCAATCCTTACCAACAGGCCTGCTGCAAACTTCTTGGCGCACTCTGAGCCAACTGGAAAACAACCCTGAGAGTCAGATCCGCCTAACTCAATCAATTCCCAACTTGTATTGACTTCAAAGTGAAAAGCGTTTTTGCCCAACTTGCGCCCGCAAGCAAAACAAAAATCTTGATCTATTGAATTTGACGCCTTTTCGTTAAATGGTGCAGCGTCACCCGCGTTGAAAACGCTTGTATTTACTGTCTTTTTTTGATCTAACATTGTTGCCCCTTAGATTTAGTAGAAACCGATTTGGTTTCAATAAGATAATCTTCTGGGACAAAACAATAAAAAGCGAGACTATTTCAAAAGTTTTTTTAACTTTTTTTTCAATTACTTTTCAACAATCTGGATCTCAACCCCTGGCCTATCGCCGTATATTTTTACGGCTCGGATCTCTGTAACTTGGGCGTCATCTTTGTACGCTATCGCCGTCAATCCGTCTAATACCGCGCGTATTAACTTATCCAAATCAGGCGGCACTGTTGGCTCGGATCTTGTAACGGTTTTTGGTTTTTGAAATACAAATACCATTGTCATTGAGATTGGTTGCGCAGACGGTCTAGCGCCAGCGTGTCTTCCTGCAATTGCGATTGCAGCGCGCCAAGTAGCCAGGGCTGAGCCTTGCGAGTGAAACACGTGTCCATTGACAGCCGACATTGAGCCCTGCGGTACAGGCTTGCCGTCAACTCTGAATTGGATCACACGATTATTGTAACCAACCCTGTGACTATAGCGTGTTGGTCACGCCCTTGTTGATCTGTGCCGTACAGATCGCACGTACCGATACGGTCAGGCGCGTCTACATACTTTACAGTCAACTCTTGATTGTTAATTACAACGTGATCCCCAATATTGAGGTGCATTGGCTGAACAACCGTTACCCTTGTCAATATTCGCTCCCTTGTTAGGTTGCTTTAATTGTAATTCATTTGCGTAATCTATGCCACTCAAATAAGCCCTCTGGGGCTGCTCTGGAACTAGCAAATTCAATCTCAACCCCTATTCAACCAACAGCCAAAACCTAGCCTCAACAGCCCTGCAATGCCGTTATCTGCCTATCTTCTTACGTAGTAGATCCTTTAAGTTTTCAGGCATTGGCACTGCAACCTGCCTTTGCGCTTCCTGTTCTTCAAGCCAGGCCTGATTTGCTGCGAGTTCACGCTCAAACTTGAGTCGCGCTGACTCAAGTTCCTGTGCTTTCTTTTCTTCAGGGCTTATCTCTCGCTGAGGCAATAAATCATCGGCCCAGCGTCCAGCGTTCAACCAAGTAGACGGGTGCGCGGTGTAAGTAGGGTGACGGTTGGGATCTTGCGCATACTGCAAAGCGCCAGCAATGATGTTGTCTGGATCTGCCTCTGTGATTGCCTTGTCCCACGCCCTTTTTGCTGCAACCTTACCTACCTTCAATGGATATACCTTCCAAAACAAATCAAAAGGTGTTTCTTTGGACGGTTCAATAGGAAGGTTCATAGGTCGCGAGAGTCGCCCCGTGTCAGGCGCGAGAGTCGCCCCGTCAGCGTTGCGAGAGTCGCCCCGTTGCTTACGAGTGGTCTGCAAGTCGCCCCGTAGCACTGCAAGATTAATTGTGTATTTATGCGGCCTGCGGTCTTCTCGGCAAGTTGCAGATCCGCCCGCGCCCTTTTGTAACCAAATGTAACCTTTAGCAACCAATGAATTGACTGAGCGCTGCACCGTGCGAACGCTAATACTTGCCTTGTTGCCTATTGTGACTTGACTAGGCCACGCCTCAGTCCCGTCATCACTAGCGTGATCAGCAATAACCAGCAACACCATTTTCTCCGTCAAGGGTAGTTTTGTCAGCCACACTTCCGACATAAGACGTATGCTCAATTGCGCTCCTAATTTTCTCTAATGAAATTCCAAATTCAGACAATGACCTGAGCGCGCGCTGTTTTTGAATTGGATACTTTTCAGGTTTGTAAAATGAAGCGCGCTCCAGGGACGTCATTCCACCCCACACGCCATATCGTTCGTTTTCGTAGGCATATTGGAAACACTTTTCCCATAAGGGACAACGTGCGCATACTTCTCTGACCGCATTGATATAGAAGTATGCGTCAACGTTGCGTTCCTCTTCAACGCGGTAGAACAGATCGGTGTACATACCGCGACACTCAGCAGTGTCCCAATTTATTTCTTGGTACTTGGGCAACCTACTTCTCCTGACTGATCGTAATATGAGCAATACTTGGTGCAGAAAAATGGTGCTTCTTCAGGCGCTGGCGCTGGCTCATTGTTTTCAACCATTGATTTTATCTCCTGGAGCCACTCAATCCCCGTTAATGCTGTCGGCAAGTCGTAAGTTTCTTTATGAACACGTATGTCTGCCATTTCACCGTCACGCGGGATTGCCACCAGTGCAACCTCATTGACCTTGTGACCGTTTTGTTCTAGCAACCAGCCGTAAATCTGCACCTGCCAACGCTGTTGTTTTGACGGGAAGTAGCGCAGTGATTTGACCTTGGTTGTCTTCCAATCCACAACCAGCCCAATATCTTTGATAAATAGATCTACGTGGCCTTTGAGATCTCCAGACGCAAACTCACCTTCAATAATGAAGTTATCGCCAAAAGGATCCTCACGCCTAATTGCCTTTTCAATCCCTGAGTGAATAAACGTCCCCAAGATTGCAGCAAGTGACTCAGTGCTGTTTGTTTCAGGCGTTTGTTTCAATTCGTGCCACACGCGCCTGCGACACCCGCCAATACTGCTGGGGCCAACCTCAACTTGAATAGATCTTGACCTGCTGGCGTCAAATGCGTTGAGAGATTTAACCAGCATTTCATTTAGATCAATCATCAGTATCCCCGTTGCTCAGTTGAATTATTGCTTCATCTCTTGTGATGTTGTGTTTCTTGGCATACGCCTCAACGTAAGCAAAAAATACCGACTGCCCTAATGGTGTAATTGAAAATCCTTGATTGTCGCTCACGATAACTCCATACTGGTTCGCACTGATGTGCCAACTGATCTAGCAATATCCACTTGAACGCGTATACGCTGAGCGTTAGATCTTGCAGCACGTACCATTGCTTCAGCAATAGCCATTTGCAAATGAAGATCCTCAGCCGATATCAACGCCATATCTGCTTTGTCTGACACAGTTAGTTTTACGTCTGATTTGCCTGCAAACGATAAGCGCCCGTGGGCCAGCGCCAACTCATACTTGGCTTTGGTTGAGAAATAAACCTGTTCAGCCTCAGCAAGATCTCTGTGAGACTGGTCTACCTCTTTAGATAGGTCACGCAGTTTTTGTTCAATCATTTGTGGCGTGATTATTTGGCTCATTTTGGATCCTCAACCAGTTGCAGGTCAGGCGCGGTTTTGTCTTTCTTCTCTTCAATCAACATTACCTTTGCCGTGTCTGCGCTTATGTCCATTGGATCAGCCAGCATTTGAAATCCGCTATCTTCAAGTGCAAGCGCTAATTTGCTAGGCAATATGTCTAGGCGCTTGGCTACTTCAGTGACACCAATAGCGTTGATGTGAACTGCTGTAACCCAGCCCTGCGGTGCTTTGAACTTTTTTTGATTGCTCATCTGCGTAACGCCCTTTCTAACTCTTTGTTGAGGTCTGCTAGCCGTACTGTCATTGCGTCAATGATCTCTGGAATTGACATCTCTTCCACCATTGCTTTGGTCATTCCTAGCGCCAGCGCCATTTGCCCGTAATCGTTTGCGTTAAGTGCAGCATTGACTTTCGCCATTTGGCTTAGCAACTCAATTCTGTTCATTTCCACTCCCAACTGATAACCCTTTTATCAAGTTCGTCAAATACGCGTAAAACGTCTAATTCAAGATAGTTGATGATTGTTTGCGGATCTACGCCCTCAGCCAAATCAATCTCCAACTTTAATTTGCGTTGCTTGCGCTGGGCAAGTTCCCTACCGTTTACGTAAGCAAACAACACGTAAACTGAGGATCTGCCACGTTTCTCTTTCAAGCGCCTAATCAAGCCCACCTTGTCCAAAACCGACAATTGACCTGACGCTGTGCCGTGGTGCCAATTCATAATTTCTGCAAGTTCAAACCACGTCAAACCGCGCTCGCCTTGCGCCCTGACGTGATTGAGAGTGAGAGACTGATTGAGGCTGGTAGCCCCAGATCCGTACCAACCAAGCGTGCCTGCGTATGGCTTGAAAGATAGTTGCAGATCATCTGTCACAGGCTCACTCACTTTTCATCTCCTGAGCGCGAGTGTTGAACAGATCCTTGAGTGTTGTACCGTTTAGCGGTAGATCCAACACGCCAGCGTGAGCGGTAAATAGATCCCGCAACGCGTCTAGGCTTGTGACCGTTGGAAGCAAGGTCATTAGATCTTCAGCCTGCTTTGTCTCTGCCTCTGTATAGATCTTGGGCTTGGTTGCAGACATACGTGGCTCTTTGCCGTAGCGCTCAACCTTTTGCATTTCTTGTTGGCTTGGACGTGCACCAATCGGTGCTTCTAAGCAAAGCACTGAATTACTGATTGCGCGCCCAATTGCGCTGGTCTCTCCATTTTCTAGGGCTGAGGTGCGATTGACGGGTGAAGCGCCAACAATCTCTTCAGCGTAGCCCGTTGCTGTTGGGCTCATATCGTCTGGGGTGAGATATACCTCAGCCTTGACGATAAATCTGCGTTCATCGTGAAAGACAAGATCTGTCAAAACTCTTGCTTCAGGGAACTTGGTGTACAGCCTGCGTAATCTCAGTTCAACCGTCTCATACGCGTCAAGATCAAACTTACCTGCCATTGTGTGCCTTTCGTTGGGGAGCAGTTTTTGCTCTGTTGCGGGTAATTATGAGCCACAAATTACAAAAGCCAGGGATTGAGCGTGGCGAGTCGCGTGAAATTATTTGTAACCAGTGACAAACTAGGGGTATGTCAAAATCACCCAACACCCCGCCCTGCGCCAAGGTCACTATCAGCCTGCACCAATTATTTGTTGAGATTGAACACGAGTCTTCCTACCCAGATCAAATGACAGATCTGGGCAACCGCGCTCTTGATTTGTTCAAAGCCGTACTGGATCACTGCGCCTTAGTTGGTATGGATATTCGCAATGTAGATCCGTTTGTGTTTGACGGTGACGATGAAGATGATGATTAGCCGCCAAGGTTTACAATTAGGTAAAGTCTATCACTTCAACGCCGTATGCTGTTTCGTCACCGTTGCAGGAAAAGGGAGAACAAGTAAATAATTCCATTTGATCCTCTGCTATCTCTTTGCGGGATCTAATTGACAAATCAGCCTGATCCAGCGGCAGTAAAGATTTATGCAAAAAAAACAAATTGTTCTTTGTTCTGGGTTGGCTTGCGTGAAACTCTCTCATATCTTTGTCAAACTCAACCGCGTCAGCAAATTCTTCAGGGTAATAATCCCGCAATTCACGCCATTGTTCATTGGTTCTAAACGGGCAAGCAATACAAGCGCTCTTAGGCGTTTGACCAAACCCGTGTTTGTCTAAAATTGCCAAACAATCTTTGCGCGTCATTTTCAAGTCTAATAGTGGAAAGACATTTTTAATGTAACTCACGTCTGAGTCTTTTGCTCGGTGCAACTCATCTAGGCTTATACCAATCCACTGTTCTACGTATTTGCCTTTCTGCACTCTGCCAACAGATCCTTCAGGTGTAATCTCAGCCCCAAGCAATTCCCTGATCTTGCGTTTAATTGGGCTCACTTTGTATTCTCTGGTGCATTGTCTGCGCGCCATTGCTTTGCTGCCGTCTGGTTTAACAACAAACAGCGGCATTGAAGCAAACCCGTGAGCAGGATCCAGCGCGTCATCTCTGATGTTGCCAACAGAAACGCGATAAATTGGTATGCCTGCTGGCTCTGCTATCTCTCTTTCAATTCTGTCCAAATGTTGATACACAGATTTGGGTTCATACCCCGTGTCGGCAAAGATTGCAGCATCAAGTTGATAGGGCAACATATTATCTGCCGCCATAAGCAACAACGTAGTTGATTGAACTCCAGCGCCCAACGATAGTATTTTCAATCTAGCCACACTTTATACACTGCCGTCACTCTGCCTTTGATTGGGTCAATAAAGTGTAGACGCTGAGACGGTGTTGCACTTGCAGCAAGCATTACGCCTGCGTACCTGTTGTCACTCTCTGTACTACCCGTTTGATAGACACTACCTTGACCGTTCGCCATTGCCCACTCTGAGTGCGTGTGGTAGTGACCAATGTATACGTCTCTGAACTCCCACGGGTAAGATCCTGAGCGCCACTTGTTTGCGTGTTGCACGATTGCACCTGGTGAAGCAAATCCATTTCTGCCAACCTCATCTCCGTGAATAAGTAATGCGCGATAATTCCCAATTTCAACGCGCTGTATATCTTCAGGACAATCTTGCCACGTCAGTCGCTTTTCCCCTTGGAGCAACTGACGGGCTAGTTCGTAACACATACGGTCAAAATTGTCTGAGCGTGGCACGTTGTCGCGCTTAGATCCTATACGCCCGTGATTACCCCACTCTGCAATGACCGTGACTTTCTCGTAATTTGTCAGGGCATATCGCACTACGTCTACGCACAATCGGGATACGTTCACATACTGCTCAAACAAGGTAGCGTCTACTTCAAATGCTTGCGTTGGAAAGTTAAACAAACCTTCAACCATATCCCCGCCAAAACAAATTGTCACTTCTTTAACAGGGTGATCTGCGCGTTGGATCTCGGTAATGCGCACTGCTTTCTCGCAAAACTCCAAAACACGCTTGCGCATAATCTCGCTGTTGTATGAGGTAGTGCGCTTTGCGCCTTGCCAATCCGTCATATGCCACAAAGCAACTTCACCTTTGGTTTTGCGTTTATCAATCGTAGGTGCAGCAACCAATTCAATTTTGCCCATTGTCAGCATTGCGTCATACGCTGCTTGGTGTGAGGCTTCAACTAGATCCTGGGTGCGCTCTTTTGATTGACGCAATTGTTTCTGCAACCTCATCAGCGCTTGACGTAACTCTTTCACGTCATTGCTCTCTATATCTTCAGGTAAATTATCAAATTGCTCTTTAAGGCTCATCTGTCATTGCAATCTCTAATCCGTGCTGCGTGTAACCTTGCTTGTCTATCCAACTGTCTTCGTGCGCTGGGTTTGCCACGCACCGCACAGACTTAAAAAAATCCATCATCAAAGCAACTTGCCACGCGGGTATATCGTCAATGCCTAACAGCGCACCCCAACCGCGTCCAGTGCGCGCAAAGTTTTCGTGCGCGGATCCGTATTGATGTTGTCTGCTGTCAAGCACTTTGTCTATTTCGCGCATCTACACGCGCCTGATCTGTGAGCCATAATCGCTTCATTGCTTGTTTTGTATCCCTCAGCGCGCAGTGAACGCAAAATTATTCTTTGAGAGATCCCTTTGTCCCAAGCCTCAGCAAGCACTTTTTGATCCTCTGCTGTCATCGTATTGACCATAACAATGTACGCGCAGGGTTGCTGCACTGTCTCTTTGGCAATTCTATCTTTGAGCGTCATAGGGGTTTGCCTTTCCTGGCCAAGCGTAACGCAAAAAGATCCAACCGCCAACGCAAGACACGCTGACGGTTGGATCTTTTTTGCTACTTCTTTTTTGCTGTTTTCTTTGCCAATTTGTCCAATTCAATCTCTGCTGTTTTGGCAAGCAAACCAAATGCTGCGTCATTTGGATTAAGTGCGCGTATTGCCACTGGTACTACCGCGCTCAAACCAGCCACAAGTATAATTTTCCAGTCATACCCGCCCACGGTTGCAGCAGCCAACGCTGCGCCCAAGAAACTGCGCCCGTATGAAGCCAGCATTGCCTTGTGTTTCTTTGTAAGTGTCATTGTTCTCCTTATGGACGTGCAACGCCCATTACCAATGAGTATGCACGTTTCTTTGTGTACACGCCGTCCCCGTTGGACTGCGATCCTTTGGCGTCTCCTGAAGTGTTACCTTCAATGCACCAAAGATACTTTTTGCCGTCATTTTTGACCACAATACCTACGTGATCTGCCTGAGCGTCAGTATCAAATTGAAAGAACACAATGTCCCCCGCGCGCGCCTGACCCACAGGGACAATTTTGCCTTTTTTGCTGAACCACTTTAAACCTGCGTCACAAGAAGCAAAACCTTTTTTGGTTGAGGCTGCAACTACTTCAGATAGATTTGCTTGCGCGTAGCACCACGATACAAACATTGCGCACCAAGGTTGATTGTTCAACCCGTACCATTTGCCATACTTAGTATCGTTGTTGCCCGTCTCTTGATAGCCTAACTCTGCTTTGGCTGTGTCAATAACAATCATTTTCTCTCCAACAATAAATCGTAGATTGAGTCCACACGTGCCTCTAAGCGCTTGATTGAGTCGCCTTGGCGTGTTTGTTCGTCACGCATACTTGTTCCTGAATTGGGTTTAAGTTCAGCCAAATATCCTTTGACCAAGTGGCGTACGCCTATTGCAACCGCACCAATCAGGGTTGAAACCCCTACGGCAAAACCAATCCACTCATTTACAGTCATTTTACGTCCAGTTCAATACGCGTACAGTTCCATTTGCGTCCACAATTTTGGCAAGATTGCTGGTTGTGTTTAACCAAGCGTCACCAATACGTGGATTACTAGGGTCTGATGTTACAGCAGGGAAAGTAAACCGTGTTGCAGTTTCAAGCAACCGTAATCTACGTTCAAGATCCGCAAACAGCACTCGTAAATCGGGTGATTGATTTATGTACGCCACAGTGCCTCAATTCGTTGTTTCAGTTAAGGTCAATGTTACGCGCTCTGGCCCGTTTTCTCCAGGTTGCACCTCAATACCAACAATACGGTAAACCTGATCCAAACCAGCCTGAACAGCCGTGCCTGAACCAGTTGCAGGAAAACGCTCATCTGTGATACGTAATCTTGCGTCATCTCCTATTGAGTAGGATCCGTAAACGGGATTGACAAACGCAGGTACGACAATTTTAATGATTGTGGGTGGATAAGCAACAGCATTGACTTGACCCTCAGCCAATTGCGCAAGGTAAGCAGCATCAGTCACGTCAGAATAATTTGCTTGTTCTTCAAGCAATGGAAATCCAGCGGTGAGGTAAGTTGTGTCTTGATAAGTTGCTTCCAATTTACCTTCATTGGATCCCGCGCCTAACGCGTACAAAGTGTTGGCGGCAATAGATCCGTCTTCTGGATACTCGTATTCAACCACGTTGCCAGCAGGGAACTCAAATAGCAAAGCACTTGGATTAGACGCTGAATACACTTCGCCAATTCTTGGATAGCCCAGCGTAAGTGTTTTGGTTGGCTCACCTGATCCGTCATACGCCACGTCAATATTAAAGTCAAAGCCGTTTTCAGCGCGTGAGAGATCCTGCAACGCTGAATAGTAGGTTTTCTTCTCGTAATCGTAATAAACCCTAGACAGCAACACTCCTGAAGTCTCCACGCCCACTGCAACCCCAATGTTGCCGTACGGTACGCCCTGAGCAAGTGAAATAAGATTTTGCGCAATAGTGAGTTGATCTACGTTGGTGAATACTTGATCTGAAGTAATCCTGCGCCGTTCAAAGTATGACTCAAATTCACGCGCGTTGAGGCTCAGCGTCTGGTTTGAGGATTGATAACTGCGGCCCCAAATTACCCCGCCCCAAACCAACACCCCGTCACGGTCTACGTAGACAGCGCACTTGGCGGGTATAGTTGCATCAGCAATATTAAAACCTACTGTGTCAATACCCGACAAAAGTATGCGGCCTTGAAATGTACCTGCTTGGTTGAGTTGAGATCCAAACCCCACGCCAGTCAAAGGTAACTCAGCAATGATTGTGTTGGTCAGTAGATCTGCAAATAAATATCGGTATGTGGTAGTCACTAATCACTACCCTTCGCTGGGTTTATTATTGCTGTGGATCCGCTCCACGTAATTATACCTTCACATTGAAAATAATGAAATTTACCCACAAAGGTTTTGCAAGGCACATTTATCTCTAACTCTGTGGCGGATCTATGAGAGATCATTTGAGTCCGATCTTTATTTGTTTCACTCACCACCCAAGGCGTCTCAGGCGTTGCTTTGCAGAAATTCAAATAATAAAAAGGCACTCACACTACTTCCTCTGTTGATGTTAAAGGTGGTACGGGTTTAAACTCTTGCCCGTCCCAAAGATAACCAGGGTTTGCGAACTGACCCCGAAAGTTGCCATTGTAAGATGTCTGCACCCACTCTCCACCAAATAAATCTTTGCAAAAAGCAGCGCCGATTGACTCTTGTTCCTGTCCGTTTTCGTCAAGTAAAACTGCGTTTGCAATCACAATAACTTGAGAAACGCTGCCGTTCTCTACTCTTGCAAAGTGCGCCATTTTTTTATCCAATCACTACTACTACGAAACCTGAATTGCCGTTTGCATTTGTACCGCCGTTGCCAGTGTTTGCAACACTTGCCGCACCTGAACCAGATGAAGAAGAACCAAACCCACCGCCACCGCCTGCATAAGTAACTGAAGAACCCGTTATTGAGTTTGCTGAACCTGCGCCACCTGCGCCACCATTTCCTGCGGTGGAATTGCCACCTGCTCCACCTGCTCCACCGCCACCGCCCATTGTCGGTGGACCCATTGAGCCAGTTGTTCCTTGACCGCCATTGTTTCCTTGCGCGTTAGAAAGTAATGCCGATCTTGTTGTGGATGTTGCGTTTGAACCACCACCCGTGCCGCCACCTACAGAATAAGTGCCGCTTGATGATGAGAAGTCAACAACGCCGCCAGCAAGCGCCACAATATCTTTAATCTGCGATGGATTTCCACCTGTAGCCCCACCTGCGGTTGCACCACCACTTGCACCTGCTCCAACCGTCACCGTCAAAGTTCCTGCTGGCAGGACTGCTGATGTGTTGTAGATCAAGCCGCCTGCGCCGTTGTTACAACCACCGCCGATAACTAGATACTCACAAGAACCAGCAACTCCGATTGTGATTGATCCTGAACCCGTAAACTTGTAAATTGTTTTACCTGGGCGTGAAGTTGTATCAACTGTTGGTGAACCTGTCGTACCAGTTACCGTTGCTTTTGGTAATCCACCTGCTGAGAATGGAAATCCTGTTAGTAATGGACTCACGCGAACTTCACCGCCCCACCTGCAAGCACCGTAAAGGTTGATGCTGCCGTTTTAATTATAGTGAAAGAATATGCGTCAATAGCGCTTGCGTTACCTGCGGCTGGTGCAGTACCGCCCGACCACTTTGGAGTTACTGCAACGCTATCAACTTGAAATACCGTTGGATAATAAGCCGTAGCGCCGTTTGTATTCAGGAATACGCAGGAGATTGAGTCGCCTGTTGCAAGGTTTGAATTCACATTTGTAAAATTAAGCGTGAAGTTGGCTGAGGCGTTTGATGTGTAATAAAGCACTCCTTGGGTTTGCGTATCAAAAGCCACAGTTCCAGTTGCAGCAGTAGCCGATATTGTGTAACGCTCTTCTGGCGATTTCAACAGTGAGTTATTGTGCGTAGCCGTGTTTGTTGTTGGGCTGGTTAAAGTTTTATTTGTGAGCGTATCGGTTGTTGCAAGCCCCACTAAAGTGTCTGTGCTGGTAGGTAGTGTGATCGTTCCAGTATTGCTAATTGAAGAAATAATTGGTGTGGTTAAAGTTTTGTTAGTGAGGGTTTGAGTGCCAGTTAAAGTTACAACAGATGAATTGATAGCGACAGAAGGAATTGGGCCAGTACCGCTTGTGACGGTAATTCCCGTGCCACCTTGAACCTCAGTTATATCGCCAACAGGAAGATTTGTGGTGACACTTACGCGTGTGTCAGTTATATTGGCGTTGAGAATTGACGTTGCTCCTGCTGCAACCGCAATAGTGGCTAATGAAAGTGAGTTGGTAGGCGTGGCTGGTGCAACAGGAGATCCCGCAGGCGTTCCTGCCACAACAGTAAAAGTTACATTGTTGGTTGCGCCTGCGTAGTAACTATCGTTCACAGTTACAACAACTTTATCAATTCTTGGGTTGGTCGGATCCGCAGCCGTCACCGATAGTTGAGTTGCTGCGTCATTGTAAAATTGGTACACGCCCATATTGGTTGTGAAGTTACCTACTATTGCGCCCCAACCTGCTGCAACTTGAACCGCCATTCCTGGGGTTCCTGCTTGCGATACAGCCAGAGAAGACGTGCCGATAATTCCTGTTGTAGCAATAATTGACTGCATTGATAGGCGGTCATTTTCGGCTGGGTGGGATCCGCTTTGCAACCAACTGGGTGGTGTACGTAATGCCATTGTTTTCTCCTAGATGTATGCGCTGTACCACGCTACGGTTGCCGTAGTGAGTAAAGCAGTGGTAAAAGATCCTGTCAAATAATACTGCGAAGTGCCTGGTGGTGCGTCAAACCAAGTGCCTGTGGACAATAGATTACGGGCAGATACCCCGTTGAGGGTGATCAGTTTATTGTACAAGTCAATGACCAAAGTATCTGTGTTAGCAAAAGTGCCTGACAACAATAAATAATCGCCTGTGGTGACGTTGCCCAGCGTGGGGTTGGTGATTGGCCCAGTGAGTGTGACTGTTGGATAGGTCGTAGCCCAGCCGTTATTTACGATGTTGGTTGTGGTTGCGTAAGATCCTGAGCCGTAAACTAGATTGTACGTGCGATTGTAGGTGCGCCCTGGTGGATCCGATACCACCATTGCAGCAGTTTGCAGCGTTGAGTCATAGTAATTTGGATCAGGGCAAAAAAACTCAACCTGAGACGTAATCATACCGTAGGTATAATCAGGATCTACTGAGGTGCGCAACACGCGAACACGGGCATTGACAAACTGTTCTCCTGAAGGTGGCAAGATAAAATACAAAGGTGTTGTGCCTGAAGTCTGAGGCAGCAACTTGGCTTGAATTGTGTTGAAGTTGGTCTGTGCTGAGGTTGCACCTGATCCAAAAGTCTGAAAAGTGATTGAGATTGAGCGCCCTGCTAGAAAATCGCGCCCTGAAAACATACCGTCAGCGTAGCCACGGTCATCATCTTGATTGCGGATCCCAGGCAAACCCTCTAAGCCTTCAACAGACAGGATCTGATAGGGAGATCCAGCGCCACCAAAGGTAATCCCAGCAAAAGAGAATGAGTAACTATTTGTAAGAATTGGCATTATGGACTTACCGCCGTGCCAAATTTAATTGCCGATAAGGTTTTGTCTGAAATATCGTTTGCGCTGGCATTTGGATAGGAGATGTTTTGATTGACTGTAATTGCACCGCGCCCACCGCCCATTGCCAACGCCATTTCAGGATTGTACGCATTGTAGTTACCTGCTGAGTCAATTCTGCCACCTCTTGCGTACACGTCAGGGGTCACAACAACAGGCTTTTCAATTACTCCAGTTTCAGGCGTATATGTAGGCGCGTTTTTGAGAATATCTATTGCAGCCTGCTTTGCTCCTAATTCTTTCAGTGTTGCCGCTAACTCTGTTAATTTCTCTTTGAGCGCGTCAATCTTTTCTTTTGTGTCCTTGGCAATATCGTCCAGCGCTTCATTGTAGGTTTTCTGCACGTCAGCAAGCGCGTCTGTCAAGTTTACAGCAGACTCAGCCAGTGCTTCTTTTAATGATTTTTGCGCTTCAGCAACAGCCTCTTTGTAATTCTTGTCTGCTTCAGCCAGCGACTCCATAAGATCTTTTGCGGCCTCAGCCAATTTTTCATCACGGATAGTCTTAGCCTCAGCCATTGCTTTGCTGTAATTTTCATTTGCTTCAGCCAGAGACTTGGTCATTTCTACGTTTACTTCAGCCAGTGACGCTTTGAGATCCACTGCAACCTCAGCGTAAGCAGTGCGCAGTTCCTCTGTTGCTAGGTTTGCCCCTGTGTTCATAGATTTGGCTAATGCGTCAAGCCCGTGATCTGACACCTTTTCCATTTCAATAAATGACGCGTTAAGCGCTTGTATTGTTTCAGGTGAGGCGTTAAGGATTGAGTCTGCCAGTTCATTGCCTACCTCTGGCCCAGCGCTCACAACTTGTTCAATAAAGGTCTGGCTGAACCCGTTAGCCTGCAAAAAAGCCGCTTTTTCAGCCAGGTTTTTGCTTGCGTTTATTTGTGACGTTAGTGAAGAAAGTAGTTGTTCGCCCGTTGCACCCTCTTTGCCAAACGCGTCTACCAGACTGAAGCCTGTTTTTGAACTGAAGGCATTGCGCAAACGATCCATTGACTTTTGGATTATGTCCTGTTGCTTGTCAGCAGCCTTTTGCATAAGGTCAGCAGATTTATCAGCAGCCTTTTGACGCACATTGGCAATAGTCTCTTGAAGTTTCTCTTCAATGTCAGTAGTGCGCTTAGCGTAATCCTTGTTGATTGACTCCAGTTGCTCTTTGTTGCGCTTGTAAGCAGCAGCAGTAGCCTCTAATAGTCTCTTATCCTCTTTGGCAATAGTCTCGTTAAATTGCTTGTTGGCCTTTTCAATCTCTTCTTTGTATTTTTTGTTGGCCTTGGCAATCCCTTCATCACGTCTCTCGGTAGCCTCAGCCACTCTTTCCTGTGAGTCTGCAATGACCTTGTTCATATCTTTATAGACTTCAGCCACATCTTTCAAAGTTTTCTTAATGTCCTCAGCCCTCTTTTTGGCAGTAGCAATTTGTTCAGCAGTTAGCCCAGGTGGATCCTCTTTGTCACCCTTGCCGCCCTTGCCGCCCTTGCCGCCTTTATCCTTACCCGCTTTGGCAGACTCATTTGCAGATTTGGTAAATTCATCTACCTTGCCTTTCAAACCTTCAATCTTCAGTGCAGTTTTCTCAGCAAAATCGCCAACACCTTCAATTGCGCCGTCAATCATTTTCAATCCAGATTTTGCTGCACCGCCAACGCCAGGCAACTTGGACATAACCGTTAAAAACAGTCTGAGTGGTCCAGTGACCACTTTCATAATAGTAGTTATCATATCGCCCCAAGCACGGATCATAAATGCTACGTAGGTCAATACAGCCTTTGCAACAGTGCCAACGATATTTCTGAACGTCTCAGACTTTTTGTAAGCAAGCACAAACCCTGCAATCAACAAGGCAATACCAGTGACAATTAGGCCAATAGGATTATTTCTCATAGCGGCATTGAGTTT
>Ga0181349_1000440_pt1 | contig 17630 bp, 20 predicted proteins | sample Su13VDMM110SD_FD_130106 | JGI IMG/M metagenome (GOLD analysis project Ga0181349, IMG submission 130106) | Freshwater viral communities from Lake Michigan, USA - Su13.VD.MM110.S.D | ecosystem: Environmental > Aquatic > Freshwater > Lake | place: USA: Michigan | collected 2013-07-16 | reverse complement strand
TTTACTATTAGATTTTTATTTTACTATTAGATTTTTATTTTACTATTAGATTTTTATTTTACTATTAGATTTTTATTTTACTATTAGATTTTTATTTTACTATTAGATATTCTATATTAACTACAAATAAGTTTTTAAATTGTTTTTACAACAAATAATATAATATATTCAGCATCTAAAAGCGAATGCTAATATACCAACTGCTATAATTCCTAATACTATACCTAAATGGTAATTGAATGACATCTCTCTATACATTTGTAACCAAGCTTTCACTTGCTCTGGAGAATTCAAATGATTTAACATCCAATCGCTTTTTGGGTGAAGCATATAATAAAAATAATTTGCTAAAAAACTTGTGGCCATAACAGTGCATACTAAAGAGTATGTATTCATTTTTGTATGTTTAATTTGTAAGTTATAAAATATGATAAAGAGAGAAAGTATAAAACCGATTATATAACCTTGGAAACTCATTATTTTTCTCTCTTCAGTTATTTTTTCATACCTTTTTTGTAAATCGGTTGGAAGCTTTTCTTTATAATGTTTTACTATTTCGCTTGTACCTGTAATATTATAAAAATATATCATTCCAATAATAAAAATAGTTGATATTATACAAGATATTTTACATACCATTTTTTCTTTATATTTATTTTTATTTTTAATTAGTATTTTATTTATAAAATTATAATATATAAAAACGACAAATGAATAAATTAGATTTTTTCGTTTATTTTATTTATGCTATCAAAATTTTTTTTATATTCTCAGCAGTTATCCATATTTTATTAAAACATAAAGGAAAAGAAAATACACGTTTGTATAAAAATGTTGTTTATTTAAAGCAACAATTAGTGTTTGTATTTATGTTTTGTATGGGAATACTATCAATATATATATTTAATCCCAGAAATAAGAATAATTATGTGAATCGTGAAGATATAAAGTTTTTATATTTTTTATTTGGTTTTATAATATTAATAGATGCGAATTGGAAAACTTATATTGGGGATTCTTATTTACTAAGAACAGTTAAAGAAGTTTTAGGAACACATAATAGTTAAAAGAGCCGGATTTTTTATAGTTTTCTCTCTACTTTCAAATTAATAAATTATTTTTGAAGGATAAATAAGAGAGAAATTTTACTATTCTACATTCGTTTCCTTTGGCCTAAATAACCTGCCGCACTTCTACCTACCATACCAATATCTGTATGTGGTTTGTAAATAAATGTTCCTTTACTCATCGTATAGCAAAGTTTTGTACCATCATACATTTTATTATATGGAAGTAATGTAGTGTCGAACATTGTTTTAAAATTGCTTGCTTTATTTAATCTATTTGAAGGGTATGGAGTTATATTTGAATAAGTTGATGATAGAGAGAACATTATAATATTAGTAGATAATAAATAATATTATATTATTTGATTTTTTTATTTCTTATTTACCACAAGAACCACAACCTGGTTTTACAGAGTGAATACGCCCAATGATAGGAGCATTTAAAGCACTTGATGGTTGTCTCGTTTTAACTGTAACATTTGCTGAATTTTTTGCTGCCGCAATTTGTCTTGTTGTTAAATTACCGTTTGAAAAATACATTCCCATTTTTACTTGAGGCATATTATAACTAATATAAATATTATAATTATTTTTTTGGTATTTTTCAGTTTTTTTATTTCTAAATTTTTTATCTTTTTTATATTTTTAACTTTCTATTTATTTGATTTATTGATTTACGACTATTGTATCTCCATAAATACCATTTAGAGCCGTTGATATACTATAAGTCGTATCTTGTGTTAAAAACCCAGAGCTATATGTGGTTCCATTAATTGTGCCATTACAATTACACGGATAATAAATAAGTAATGTAGAAACATCTGTTACTGTTTGAACGGTACCATTATCAAATTGTATTGTATAAGTGGTGCCATCTATACCTATTATAATGGCTCTTGTATAAAAAGTGTTTCCTGTTTGTATAGCGTATACATAATCATCTATATTGAAGCTATAACTACTGACTGGGTCTGGTTGCCAAAATGTGTTTTCGTAAATTTCAATATTTTGATTTAATTGTTCCACAGGTGTCATATCTACAGGACAGTCGCAACCGCTGATGATATTTGTTTTTATCGTTTTGCCGCCATAAATTGGATAAGCCTGATTAAAAGGTACAGTGAGACCAAAATTTGTAGGTATTTGTCCGCGTCTCAATGGACCTTTTCCTTTTAAGCGGTTTAAATATCTGTCATACGAATTATGTTTAATATCGCAACCTATTCCACCAGGACTTTGACAACCAGGACGACTAGACGTGACAGACGAATGTTTTCGGTTCATACTTGAGTTTGAACCTGTCGGTATAATTCCTTTTTGAATGCTGGGAACTGGTCTATCGCTCATTTGGTTCCAGCATACGCCGTATGTTTTTGTTGTCGGTTTTACGTAAGCATTTAATGGACCTAAATTAGAAATGTAAAGAGAGGCTGGAACACGAACAGTATTTTGGATTATTTTTAGTCTCTGGTATTGATTTGCTGGTGTATTACTCGTTAAATTAGAGTCGCATACTCTATACCTGTATATATGGCTATCTAAGCCTAGTAATTTATTTGGATTATTATATACAATTGAGGTTTTTGAGATTGTTGTCATTATATATAAAAAGATTATTATAATATTTTTTAAAATTGAAATTAATTAATGAAATATAATACAAAATAAAATCATTGTTTGGTATGAATAGAATTAACGAATTAAATAATAAGGGATATTGTTGTTTGTATTGTGGTAAAACATATAAAACGCGAATAAATATAGATAAACATATTATATTATGTGAATTAATACATAAATCAAATAGAAACGGAACATGTGTAGATGAATTGATAGAAGACATTCCGTCTCAAAAAAAAATGTATAAAATGTTGTTAGAGTTAGCAAGTAAATATAATAAGTTAGAAGAAAAAGTGGACGAAATTAATAAATGGGTAGTCAATAAAAAGAAAAAAATAAATGTTATAGAATGGTTAAATTCTAATGTTACGCCAAAATATGTATTTGACAAATTATACGAAAATATTGAGATTATTGATGAAGATATAGAATTTTTATTACATAATTCGTTTTATGATACTTTAAACCAAATATTTTCCAGAAGCATTTATAATATTGGCGAAAATGAATATCCTATTTATGCTTTCGTTCAAAAGGCAAATATGTTTTATATATACGATAAAGTTGAAGGAATTGGTAATGCTAATGGAAATGATATGGGATGGCAAGAACTTTGTAGAGATAAACTTTTTAAGTTTTTAAATAAAGTTCATTTAAAATTTTGTAAGTATTTTAATGATTGGAAAAAAAAGCGTATTGAAGAAATGAAAAATAATGATAGCTTATCTATTACGTGTAATAAATCGCTTGTCAAAATTATGGGTGTAGAATTTAAAGAAGATGGGGCTTTAAGTAGAGCTAGAAGTAATATGTATTCGCGAATGAAAGTAGATATGAAAGTGATGGTGGAGTATGAGTTTGAATTTTAATAAAAAATAAATGTAAAAAATAAATATAAAATAAAAAATTATTTTTTCTCTTTGTCAACATTTTTTTCACTATTATTATTATTTGTTAATGTTTTATTTTGTAAATCTATTTTTGTTTTTGCGTACTGCCCGCAAGGACCACAATGGTCTTCATTTGATAAATCTATTTTAGTATCGATTTTCTTATTACAATACTCTATATTCCATCTGCCGATCGGTTTAGGTAATTCTTGCGAGAATCGTTTTGAAAAAAAATTTATTATATATTTCATAATACATAATAAAAGGTATATTATCTTTAAGTAATTTTTCTTTTTCTTATTTTAGAAATGGCATTTCAATGCCTAGAAAGCTGTAACGTGTTATTGGTTTTGATTCACCTGTACTAGGATCATATCTAATTGTATTACTGATTTGACCGAATAAAGGTATTCCAAATAAGCTAACACCTGATTCTATACCCCCACCTCTACATTTACTTCTACATCTGTTAAGTTTCGTTTTTCTTAATTTTTTTTTATTATTATTTTTTCTGGTTTTTTGTATATTTTTTATTTTTCGTATTTTTCTACTATTTTTGTTATACATACTATGTATTTTTTTATTTGTTTTTTTATATGTTTGAAAACGTAATTTACCGCCAACAAATGCTTCTTTTTTGTTTATTTTAAATTTAGCGTAAACCATTTCGTGGTCGCTTCTAGTACTTATTTCTTCATCACTATCGCTTTTATATATTTGTAAATTTTGAATTATATTATTTTTTAGACCCAAAACATAGTCTCCGGTAAAACGATAGTTCACAATTTTACCGCGTTCTCCTAAGCTTCGTGCTTTTACATTTTTAATATCGGGACCTTGATTTCGAATAGAGTTGTTTTCATTTTTTATTATAGCACATTCGCCTTGGTTATATATCATTTCATCTTGTTGGCCTTCTTCATAACCTGTAATTTCTTTTATTTTTGATAATTTTTCTATCGTTAAAACTTCATCTTTTCTTATAAATAAATCATCTTCACAAGCAGAATTAAAATTATAACAACAACTCTTAGGTGCTTCTTCTCCGTTACTATAACAATATTCGTTATCATATAAAATTAAAGGATTTTTTTGATTAATTGAATTATGTGAATCATTAAAATCACCCATAATAAAAATATTAAAATTGCTTATAATTTCTTTGTCCTGTTGTGTAAGATTATATTTTTTTTTATATTCTTGTAACGCTGTTTCAAGGTGTCTCTTAATTTCGTTTCTTAAATTTTGCATATTATTTTGTGATGATTCGGATGGAAAATTTGGACCGTGTAAGTTGATAAGTATATAATTTTTTTTAGTAAATACTATTAATATTGGTCTTCCTGGTTGTCCTTTTCTTTCACTAATTTCAAAATTTAAATCACTTTCATAATAATACGTACATTCACCTAATTCTTTGTCCCATATAGTTAGTAAGCCAGGTACAACTTTTGGTGCGTCTACTTTTACAAAGTGTGTTCTATAGAAAAAATTATTAGTTCCATCACTATTTTTTGAAAATTTTTCAATAATATAATCTGTACCACCTAGAAATGTGAGTGCAAATTTTTTAACTTCTTCTCTACTATTCATTTCTTGAAACCCTATTACGGGATATTCACCACTTTTTTTTGCATAATTCCAAAAATTTAAAGCAAGATTTATAGCATTTTCAAAATATTTACGTTTATTAGTTTCATTAGTATCATTAAATAATTCGTGTAAAAAATTTTTTTCGCTAGCAAATTCGCTAGGTATGCCTAAATCACTTAACCAGCTCGTGTTATAGCTTGCTACTGATATTATAGGTTCCATTATAGGTTCCATTATTTTATATATTACAAGCGTAAAATAAAATTATATATAGTTTTATTTATTTTTATTTATTTTTATTTATTTTTTACACAGAAATAAAACTCGGTTCTGCAGCGATTCCGCATACTCCCGCATCATTAGTAGAAGACGATCTTTGAATACGAACATAACCAGACTCACCCCAAGAAGTACCCCAAGAATTACGAACCTTCCAGTAATCAATGCCATTTTCACTACCATATCCAATAATTTCAACAGCGTGATCCAAATTAGTTCCACACTTTACGGCATCTGTCAAAATACCACTCGAGTAAGATTGGAAATATCGAGTATCTGCTTCAATAGCAATAACTACAGGTTGGGCTGCGACAGCATATTTTAAAGCCAATTGGTCGTTTGCCTTAACATCATAGCAACTGGTGAATTTTACGCCAGCTGAAGTACATTTTTGACAAGTTTCGGATGATGTACCTGTTCCTGATGTATAAGGATAAGAATCATCCGTACATTGTCCGTTATTTATCATATACTTGAAGGCGGAATCAGGATTACCACCGTTACATCCCATATTGAAATATCCAAAACCACCAGCACAATCGACCAAATATTCCTCAGACAAATCATAAAGCTTTCCACTATGGATAGCCCAGACACTTTCGGCATTCGCAGTCGTAGCAAAAGCCCAACAAGACCCACACTTTCCTTGGTCTCTAACCGAATTTACGACTCCCGCATTAATCCAATCAACAACAACAGGTAAAACGGCTCTCGTAGAAGGTGTGAAAGAAGAGCAACCGAACGACTGTAACTTATCATAACCGCTAGCATAATATGCCTTAAATTCTGCTGGTGTTAAATCGGTAAATTGATTAATAGCCATTGTAAAATTTTGATTTGTATCTAAATTATGTAAAATAATGTTACGAAGGTTGTGTCTAAAAATTTGGTAGCGATTTTCTACTTCTTCGATGGTTTCATATCTCTTTCTATACTTTTCATAAAAACTAATAAATTGTCCCCATTCATCGTTATCTTCAATAAAAACGCCTAGTTCTCCTCTTCGTAAAGAGGAATTAGCATTACATAATAATGTAAATGCAGACGCAATGGAAGCAAATAAAAATAATGTTTGAAGCATTTATTTTATACTTTATTAAAATAATATGGTTTTAAATTGTTTTTTATTCAATTTAAATATTATTTATTCAAATATATTAATTGTAATCTTATTATGAGTAAGCGTTACTTTTTTTCAATTGATACATTAAAAACAATGAGTCAAGGAGCTTTAGGTGCTGTTACATTTGGAATATATCATCGTTCTACTACAAATAAGATGATGGAAATAAATAATGAAAACCAAGACTTAAAACATAAAGTTTTGTTAGAACAAATGAAAACACAACATAATAAAGAGATCGTGCGGTTAAAAGAAAAAATTAATAGTTTGGAAAATATTTGTAAAACTGCTAAAATACAAAAAAACGAATAAAATACAAAATCATAACAATAATAAATAAATATATAATTGTATGACAAAAAACACTATAGATATAAATATAAATTTACAAAAAGAAAATATAACAGAGGAAAAACAAAAAAGCATATTAAAAATCGCTATACAAAAAAATAGGCTACAACACGTGTGGTACTGCAATATGTTCCTCCTGAAAGACCAAAAAAATAATTTAAAATAACATTTACACCTTTTTACATTTCAAACGCCGATATAATTTATTTTGGACTATATATCCAAACCTCTTTTGGAAACCATATTTTATTATCAGTATAAATAAACCCTTTCCCTGACATTATATTATTAAGAATTTTGCTTTGTTTAATAGTTCTATAACTCGGAAAACGAATTGCTAAAATGTCTTTATTATCAGTTATATCGTCTATAATACAACTCATTTGTTTTGATAATGGTAAATTGTGATGTAAAAATACCATTCTCTCTATATTTTCATCCCATAGTTTATTGTATTCATTATAATTTGTATCAGTGTTTTCGTAAAAATATTTTAAAATTATTATCATTATTTGTTATAGATTATTTTTTAATTTTAAGTAATTTATAAAATAATAAACTAATTAGGCATTTGAAATGTTAAAAGGTGTAAAAATACAAATGTTGATGAAGAAATGCGAAAAGCATTTGAAGAAAAATGACTTGTTGGTGTTAAAAAATACTAATAAGAATGATTAGAAAAATATAATAAAATAAAATTTTATTATATTTTTTACACCTTTTGACATTTCAAACGCCGAATAAAAAAAAGAGAGTAAGGAACCCTCAAAATTTTATTATTTTTTTATTATTTTTTTTATTTTTTTTTATTATTTTTTTTATTTTTTTTTATTATTTTTTTTATTTTTTTTATTTTTTTTTATTATTTTTTTTATTTTTTTTATTTTTTTTTATTATTTTTTTTATTTTTTTTTATTATAATTTAAGTCTCACTCTCACAACGATATATTTCATTAGTCCCAATCAATTATATACATTGTATAACGACTTGTGTCCCTCCACTTTTGTTTTTCTATTGCCTCTTCTATTTTATTTGGTGGCACTTTTTTCATATACCATTTGGCATTTTTTCCTGCTTTAATTATAATATTCGGTTTATCATCTATTTTGTATGCCAAATTCATAACCATATCAAGTGTATATGACTTATCTATTCCTCCAGCCCCTACACATCCTTCTCTGTCTATAGGAACAATATTAGAACCGTGCCATCCAACATCACAGCCTTCTCTTTTTTCAATATTCTTGAAGTATTCCATCGTTTTCTATTTGTATCAATCAAATGAGTTAAATATATTTTTATACTATATTATTTATTGGTAAAAAAGTATTTCATTTTTTTTTGTTTCATATGTAAAAATATACACACTAATAATTTATAGTTCATTGTGTGAAATTATAAAAGTATGTATGAATGAATTGGTTGTTATAGTAAATATTTCTCTCTAAATTCTTTTAAAGTTAACAAGGGAATTCCCAACTTCTTTGCTTCTTCGACCTTACTAGAATGTTCTCCTTCTCCGTTTTTAGAGAGAACAGCGAATGTATTTTTTGAAACACTCGCGCCTACTTTTGCACCGACTTCTTTAAGTTGATTTTGAAATTCTGTATCTCTAAAACCTGTCATAATAATAGTTTTACCGAATAATGGATTATTTGTATTTATATTCGCATTTGCATTTATACTCGTTGTATTTAATTTATTTTCTAATTCTGTCTCCTTCAAAAAGTTAATGAATTCACCAATATTTGTTACAAATAATTCGGCGGTTTTATTTGCCATTCCTTTAATCGAAGAAATCATTTGAACCTTATTAAAATTCGTTTCGCTCGATACCAATATATTTGGGTAATAGCTTAAAATTAGTTCCAGCTTCTTATCGCTAAATCCTCTCCCAAAAATATTAGACGCGCTCATTAACGTAAGTAAAGATGCTTCTGTTACCTTATTTTTTATTCCCTCATAAAGCTTTGTCGCCATTTTTTCTTTAAATCCATCGATGGAAAGAAAAGCGGTTTTATCCATTTTAAGTATTTTCGCTATAGTATCGTAACCTGCTTGAATAATACGCGCCATATTACCACTACTTAATCCATCTACACCAATCCCTTTAAAGAATCCTGTTATAACTTTCTCTCTAACTGTTTCATTTGTTTCTATATTTTCAAGAATAATATCTATATGTGTATCATTCCATTTATACGGAATAGAAGGCATTTTTGGGTTTACAGCTGGAATTATTATTTTACGGATATGTGGTATAACGTCACCGCTTCGTATAATTTCTATGACAGCACCAATTCCTACTTTATTTTCATATATGAATGCGCCATTGAAGCCTGTAGCATATTCTATACAAACACCACCTAGCTGTATTGGCTCTATTTGGACACGTGGTTTCAAATATCCGTCTTTACTCGGCGTCCAAATAACGTCGACTACTTTTGCTTCTGTAATTTGTTCGGTTAAGACCATTTTAAATGCGAATGAATATTCTGGGTTTCCTTTTTCTCTCTTATATATGTTATCATTTGTTACTATTATACCGTCTATTTCATATTTGTAACTTTCACGCCATTCAACAAGAGTTTTAGATAATAATTCGTTTGTTAAAAATGAATGTGTACTATTATGAAGTACTGTTTCTACACTCAAACACGCACTCGTAGTTTTATTTTTAAGGGATAATAGATATTCCAATTGTTGAGAAGGTTTTAAAATCGGTTTTATGACTTCATAAGTAACGAATTTAATATCTGTGATGATGTCGGTATTTACCGTTTTTTGGTTAATAATTCCTGCGACCATATTTCTAGGATTAGCGAACACTGTTTTATATTTGGTTTCAAACACTTGTTTCGGGATAATAAACTCACCGCGAATAACTATGTTTTTAGTTTGAGGAAAATGTAAATATGGTATAAGATGGCTAATATCTTGCCCTACTGTGCCATCACCTCGCGTATATAATTTTGGTAATGGACCTTCGGTAGAATAAAGACCACTTACGCCATCCAATTTACACGATAACACATAAGGACCCGAATATTTTGTCATCCAGTTTGCTAACGCATTTGTATCTGGTTTAATTTTATTCATAGACGCCATTTTATAAGGCAATAAAGTCTTATTTTTTGTGACGGGTGCACCAATCTCTTGTATGGCCTTATTTTGCGGAAATTTTAGTTCGATTAATTCTTTAATAATGTCGTATTCGTTATCTGTCATTAATGGACTATTATTATAGTAAGCGTCGTTTGCTTCTTTTATTATTAAAGATAATTGTGATTCACTAAGACCGTTAAGAATTTTTACACCATTTTTTCGGAATCTTTCGATTATATTATTATTATTTTTAGTTTCATTTTCTATTATTACTATTTTTTGTTTTGTTTCTGTTTTTTTTATAACCTTTTTTTTTAAAGTAGTATTTTTATTAATCGTATTATTTGTATTATTTATATTTGTATTTGTATTATTTATATTTGTATTATTTATATTTGTATTATTTGTATTTATTATGGCGCGCCCATCTATACGTTCTTCAGGTAATTTATATTCCAAACTGAGATAATCAAATATATCTTTTTCTGTTTCAAACTTGTGTGACACTTTTACTTTTTTTTCTTTTTCTTCTTTCGGTAAATGATACAATCCGTGTTCGTTCATTGTTAATCCCATTTGTACGGCATTATGCCTCATAACTGTATTAAATATTTTGCTCCCCGTAAAATAAAGAATCGCAAACGGAAACTCTTCTAAACTTGTGTATAAGAAATCAACTCTTCTATAAGTGGTTGAAGAAGGAATCTTTGCTATAACAAGACATTTTGATGGACCTCTAGAGAGAATCTCTATTATAATATTGGTTTTAATAAGTATATCTATAAATTGTATAAAACTTTTTTCATTATTTGATGTAATAATTACATCAATATCTCCCGAACTTTGAGCGCCACGTCTGTAGGAACCTACTATTTCAAATTTGGTATTTTTTTCTAATTGTAACGAGTGCGAGTTATTAAAAATGTCTTTATATTCGTCGATCTCTTGACGAGGAATTCTTTTTAATATATCTTCATAATATTTTAGTCCTATTTTCTGAACGTCATTTAATAAGTGTTGGTTTTCGCGAAGCTGTGTAATTGATCTAATTCCATTATCTACTAATTCTTTTGCTTTTTTGGGTCCAATGCCGTATATTTCAGACAATACGTTCAAAGGATTTTCTTTTTCTATTTCTAGTAGTTTTAAGGTTCCTGTTTTTACAAACTCATCTATTTTATCTATTATGGTTGGTCCTATATTTGGCTTTCCTTTTAATTGTTCTGAGGATATAATATTATCGGTATAAGACATTATCGTTTCTTGTGCTTTTTGATATGCGCGAGCACGAAACGGTTCTCCTTGCTTTAACATTATATTCGCTAGGTTTTCCATAAGGTCAAATAACTTTTCGTTTAAACGATGTGCTACAGATGGATTCATTTTTATTTATTTATTTAGTTATCTTTAAACTGTTGGCATTTTTATATATTTTTATTTATTTTTATTTATTAGATTTGAATATTTTCTATTAGATTTCTTATAATTTCTTTTGCTTTTATTTTTATTTTTATATCTATGTCTAGTTCTTTTTCCTCCGACATTTTGTGGACTAGGTGAAACACCAATTGGTGGACTAGGTGAAACACCAATTGGTGGACTAGGTGAAACACCAAAATCTGAATTTTTTATTCTCGCATTTATTTTTTCATCTAGCGCAGGATTGATTTTTTTTAATTGACTACTTGGAGATGGATTAAAATAGCTGTAAGGCATTTTTCTAGTGAAAGACGAAAAAAAACCTTTTTTAGGAGGAGCATTTGGAACGTTACTTGGATTATTTATTTCATTTTTTGTTTTTTTATTATTCCATATTTCCTGAAGCTCTTGGTCTAACACACTAAAAGATGTGCTCGATTTTTTTATACTATTTATAGTTTTAACCGCATCTTCTACTGACATAATAGCTCTATTTTCATTTCTTACTTGCTCTCTTACTTGCTCCTGAAATTTTTTTATTTTTTCTATATTATTTTTCAGTACATTTATGCGATTGAATATAGCTGATGTATTTGGGTCGCAATTATATTTGGGACATTTAATTTTTGAAAAAAACATATATTGTTTTATTTTAATATTTTTTCCAGATTGTTCACAACAGTTATCATAATCTTTTTGAAATTCAATTAATTCTTTTTCATAAATGGAATATCTAGCATATAGAGGAAAAATTTTTTCTGATTGTTCTACTTCTGTTTCATCTTGTGGAATAAAAGTGTCACCTCCTCTTTTTGTTTTGCGACTTTTAACGTTTATTTTGCGTTTCATTTAATAATATTATAAAATATATAGATATATTTCTAAAAAAAAATATGGTAAATAATATTTTATATTTAATATGTTTAAATACTTAAAGACATATAAATAATATAATTTGTATAGTAAATATAATATACAGCATTTTTTATAAACAAAATAAGTAGAGATACTCTATGATGATAATGAATTAGTGTAATGGTCTTATAGTGTAATGGTTAGCACCAAGGACTTTGAATCCTTTAATCTGGGTTCGAATCCCAGTAAGACCTAATAAATATTTATAAAGTTATAAATATTTATTTTTAATTATACATTAGCTAAAGGAATAACGTAGTTTAATGATATTTAATTTGATTTTTTGTTTTTTATTGCTAAAGCATATTTTGTTAGGGCTGATACTTTCTTTACTTCTGGTGCTGAAATTGCTTCATTTTTTTTTTGATTTTTCTTTTTTATTGCTAATACATATTTTGCTAGGGCTGATAATTTCTTTACTTCAGGTACTGTTACTTCAGGTACTGTTACTTCAGGTACTGTTACTTCAGGTACTGTTACTTCAGGTACTGTTACTTCAGGTACTGTTACTTCTGGTACTGTTACTTCAGGTACTGTTACTTCTGGTACTGTTACTTCAGGTACTGTTACTTCAGGTACTGTTACTTCAGGTACTGTTACTTCAGGTACCGTTACTTCAGGTACTGGGGTTGTTATTTTGTCTAAAAGTTGACTAATAACCTGTTTTTGTTGAATTAAACTTTCAGCATTTTTTTTAAATATTTCTCTATTATTAGCATTTACTTTGTTTAACGCATTTATTAATATTTGTTGTCGTTGTTGTTGTTGTTGTTGTTGTTGTTGTTGTTGTTGTTGTCTTTTGATATTTTGTAGTTTTATGTTTCTAAACGAAATCATAGTATATAAAATATATAAATATAAAATATTTATAATATATTTTAATTGAAAAATGTTAAATTAATTTTAATACCTTAAATTGTAAGGTTTGAAACATCAGTTGTTGTAGACCAATTGTCGTGTACATGAGCAGAACCGTTGCCATTTGTAACAAATATATAGTATGCTGTATCTTCAATAGTGCTGTAGCTCACCTCGTGAGTATATTGATATGTTCCATTAGAAGAATCATTTACTTTTGAAACTTGTAAGTAATAATCAGCATCAGTGTCTGTTTGTATAGGAGGAGTATCTAAATTATAAGTTTCATCAGGTAGAACCACAACTAATATTGTATTTACATCAGAACCATTTTTATCGACGGTGAATGTTAAAATATCTTTAGTGTCAAGGTCATTTCTTGTAACAGTAACACCACTTATTATTGGAAGACCGCCAGTAGAGCCAGTAGAGCCAGTAGAGCCAGTGGAGCCTGTATCACCAGTAGAGCCAGTAGAGCCAGTGGAGCCTGTATCACCAGTAGAGCCAGTAGAGCCTGTATCACCCGTAGAAGCTGCTGGCGTTATTGTCATCAGTACTTGTGCAAATTTACTTATATCATTGTTAGAATTAACAGCATATACTTCAGCGTAATAAGTTGTTCCTGTTGATAAATTACTGAACGTAACTTCATAAAGTTCTGTGGCGTCGTTATGAGTTATAGTTTTTGTAAGGCTATTATCTATATAGTAATTCGTTGTGGAACTAGTGGAACTAAAAGTATTTAAAGAAGTTTGTAGTAAGCTTGAACTTGTATCACTCACTTGTAAACTAGTATTACTTCCTATGTACTTGTATAAGTTAAATATGTAACTGGATGGTTTGTTATAGTTAGTAGTACTGTTGTAATCACTTGGTGTAAAATTATATACGTTAGTAACAGAAACACCATCTTCGTTTTTCGAATTATTTACACGTATTAGTGATGCGGGTGCGTTTGGAGAATCAATAACGTATGTAGTTTGAGTTGTGAAATTTGTATCATCAACCAAATAAAAATTAGTCGAATATAACGATGCACGAATAGTTAATGCGGGACTAGTCCAAAAAAAAGCTAAATTTGAAGGCACGCCTGTTACTGGTGTTAACTTTACTGTAATTAATTCATTGGCAACCAATGCTCTATTTGTTGATATAGTTCCTGAAAAGTTGTAACTAGTTAGGTTAGTACTTTGGCCTAAAATTAACTCATCACTTGCTAGTGAAGTATTATTTGCGTCGTAAAAATTATATTTTACCAACGGATATACACCAAAAGGAATAGATACCGTAAATGAATAATTAATATTCTGCGAATTACTTTCATCTGCAGCATCTGCCAATAAAACTATATTTGAAATTAAAGATTTAGAACCAGGTACACCTTTTCCTATAGAAGCAGAAGTACCAACACCTTGTGAATTTACAGCTAAAGCCATAACGTAATATCCAATGCCATTTGTAAGTCCAGTCAATACTGTATTTGTTGTAATAGTATTACTACTAATAACAAAATCTGTACTATATACCGTTTTAGATAAAATCCATTGTTTGTCATCAGTTAAATCCGTTGAATAGTAGAACTGAACACTTGTTATATTGTGTGTTATATTTTGGGCAACCGTCGCAGTAACAGGTAAAGAATTAGCTGTTCCACTTGTAACGCTCGTTATACTCGTACTTGCTGGTAAATTTTCTAAAGTTACAGACACAACATTAGAGAGTTTACCAACTCCATTGTCGTTAACGTTAAAACACGAAATAAGATAATTACTGTTATCTAAATCAGTAAAAACATAATTAACATAGGTATCAGGCTGGTTATCACTTGTAAAATTAAAAACCTTGGAGGCAATTTTTTTGTTGTTTTCATCAACTATTTTAAAAATAGTTTTTTCTAAAACTGGTGTATAACTGTCATATTTTACCCATAATGAAAGGGTTGTTACATTGGAATCTATATCAAAAACTCCTTTAATTGGATAATCTGTTGTATCCAATATAACTGGAGGATTTGGTGAAGAAATAGGCACTCCTGTTAACGAATTACTGTTGAATTGTTCTCCATCAGCAGAATCTGTTGTTTGAGTATACTGAACCAAATAGGTGACACCGTTTGTAAGTCCTGTAATCTTATATGATTCTTCATAGCATTCGTCTTGAGTCAAATAAATATATTTAAATTCATTAGTACTCATATCTACAACAATTAAGTAAGCATTATTAATATAAGTATGATAAACTATATTTGGATTGTTTTTCCAATTCGCAACTAAAAAACAATCTCCAGCTACAAGACTATCTAATGAAGGCAAAGACGATGATGAGGCGTCTACTGATGAAAATGAAACTCTACCAATTTCAGATTCAATGTTACCTAATGTATCTGTCGTGATAACATTATTGGTTGAACTTTCTAATGAGGTTGTTAATCCAGTTGAAACATTACTGCTTTGGTTATACACGTTGTCGACATTTTTTAGATAATCTAAAATCCACTCATCGGTAATACTATCTTTATTTGTTGCATAATAAGCAGCCTGCGATGCTGCTAGTTGATTTTTTTGTAAAGCTGTTCCAGTCAATCCAGTCAATCCTGCCGATGTAGCAGGTTGAGGAGTAATTCCCGCATAATTATAGCTTCCAGTACTCATCTTTATATATTAAAAAAATATAATATTTTTTTTATAAAAAATTATTGTGTAAAAATAATATATTTTAAATCACTAATTGAAAAAAAATTATAGACTAAACGATTCTTTATTTTGTTTATTTTTTTTGTATTATTCCTAAAAAATATAAATAATGTCTCTAAAATATTTTTTTCGTATGAAATACTTTCATTTATTGTTATTAATTCTAGAAGCTTTAAATAAATAAAATTATATTCTATAAAATTAAAATTTGCATCAAAACAACACTTATAATAATATTTTTCCAATGCTTCTGACGTAATCCAAAAATTATGGTTTATATCTGTAGTACTAAAATCGCTAACTACTAAATTAGGATATAAAACGTAAAATGTATTATTAAATTTATAAATAAATTGTATTAATTTATCATCAAAAAATGTAGGTGTTTTTAAACGTGTAATAAAAACTTCTTTGAGACCACAATTAGAATATAAAATAGAATAAGTACCATATAAACTTTTTGTCTCTAATTGTGGTTTATACGCATTAATATTTGTATCAATATGTCTACTATTTAATTTATTAAAATGAAAATCAGATGCACCTAACATTAATATGTCGTAAAACTTTTTTTTTGTTGTTTCTTCAAATAGTTCGTTAAAACGTTTATGTAGTATAATATCGTCCTCAAAAATAATTATTTTTGAATAATCTTTAATAATAGCATCATTCAAACAAAACATATGGCTCAAATAGCAACCCGCTTCTCCTAAAGTTATTTTATTATTTTCAGAAATTATATTATATTCTTGTTCGTTTAATTTTGGAACAGATATTAATTCAAAATTAATATTATATTTTTCCATTAATTTAACAACATAGTTTCGTCTTATTTTATTATGTTTTAAATTAATTATATAAATATGATTTACATATTGATTAATATAATTCTTATTCATCCCGTCATTCACGAATTGCAACCGTTCAACGTTATATTGCTTAATTAAATTTAATATTTTATTCATATAATATAATTATTTTTATTTATTTTACCATTTACTTGACTTGTCAAACGCACTTGAAATATTTACACCTTTGAAGAATTAAAAACGCACCTTTTGGATTAATAAAATTAAATTGAAACCTATATAAATATAAATATATAAATATAAATATATAAATATAGGAATAATTAAATGAATACTATATACAAAAACTATATTGATAAATATGGGAATTTCTCACATATTCTTACCATTAAATTTAAGAATAGTTTAAGTCAAGACGAAAAAAATACAATTCTTCACAACATATATGATTTTATTAATGAAAAAAATATTAGTAAAAATATATCGAACACAAATGTAAGTCTTAAATGGAGTGTGTATGATGAAACCGATTTATTACATTACTATACAGATGGAAATTGTATTCTTTCAGATAAAGGAGTTTATGAACACACAAAATTATTATTAAATGATATTAAAAAATTAAAAAATGGTAATAATATTGATATTATTCTTAGTAAACCACTTACTAAATCGATTTGTATAATGTAAATATATAATGTGTGTTTAATTGAAATAATTTTATTTTTTTAATAAAATTATTACACTTTTTAACATTTCAAATGCCTAAATTTTTGTTTCAGCACCACTAAATTTAATGTATTCATCTAGATTACAATTTCTTTTTTTTGCTGTTTTTTTATATTTATTACATTTATTTAGTAGTTTTTTATATTTTTTTTCTGTTTTTTTGCTCCTATTATAATCA
>Ga0181349_1000434_pt1 | contig 17719 bp, 17 predicted proteins | sample Su13VDMM110SD_FD_130106 | JGI IMG/M metagenome (GOLD analysis project Ga0181349, IMG submission 130106) | Freshwater viral communities from Lake Michigan, USA - Su13.VD.MM110.S.D | ecosystem: Environmental > Aquatic > Freshwater > Lake | place: USA: Michigan | collected 2013-07-16 | reverse complement strand
TAGGCCGTCGGATCGCCCGCCGGCGAGCCTGGCTTGCCCCGCGGAGAGGGTCTAGGCGTCGGCTCAATACCTAACGCCCGATCCTCCCGCTCGCGATCCCGGCGATCCTTGCGCGTCGCTCGCCACTCGTCGACCGTCTTGTCGATCACCATCATAACGCCCCGGCCGCAAAAGACGATAAAGAGAGCGAGCAAGAGCGTCTCGGGGCCGATCGACTTACCGACGATCCCTTCCATTTGCGCCTTCGCCCCGGCGATCGTCGGAAGCGTCTTCATCAGTTCGTCGCGCAACACGGCGACGGTAGGGTCTAGCATTGGGTCAGCCTGAAGGACGATCATTCCGGTTGTTCCTACCATTCCGACGAGCGCGAGCTTGCTCATCATGAAGCGACTTCACGAACGGCCGACATGCGCGTCGGCTTCGGCGACCTGACGGGCCAGGCGAGAACAGGAAGCAGAGCCAAGGCCAAAACCGGGCGATCCATTGTGGTCCCGTTCCACCATTCAAGCCTGGCGCCGGCGATCACGAAGAACAAATAAATCGACAGGAAGAAGACGCCGAGAAAGGCCATCGGCCTCCACCATTTCGAGACGCGCGGGTTTCGATAACACATCATCCAGCCGATCAGCCCGGCCGCCGCAACGGTAGCGAAAAGGATCGTATCCATAGAGCCTACTCCCTAGACAATGCCCCGCCGTTTTTCGACCCGCTCGCCTATGCTGTCCCAGCCAATGAAGCAGACATAAAGACCGAAGATCGAAACGAAGAAGACGCCCCACGTTTGAATAAAGCCGGGCGAAGTCTCGGGAACGCCAGGAAGCGAATTCCAGAGCTCGGCCATGCGCTGCCAATGCTTCGCGCCTGTCGGCGGCGCGATCGCCACGAGCTTTGCTTTCTCGGCGTCGATCAGCTTTTGCTTGTCGTCCAGTATCGACTGCATTTCGGCCGCTTCTTTTAGTTCGGCGCGAATGTCGGCCGCCAAGTTGCATAGCTCGCGCTGGCGCTTCTTTAGGTCGGCCTTGCACGCCCCGTCGGGAGCGAGGTCGGCCATCTTCCATCCGGCGGCTTCAGCCTCATACGACGCAAGAGTTTCCTTCGTGAATTCCACTCCCGACGGTTTCGGAAGGTTCCCGTATTCTCGCTCCATCCGGCGAATTCCATTACGAAGAGCTTCGCGATCTTCGTCGATCTCGACGGCCGTCTGTGCGTCCATAGACGAGTGAGAGACGAGATTAGAGAAGACGCCGAAAAGGGTCACAAGCGAACAAAGTATGCTCGAAACAAACCACTTCCCCGATCGACCGCGCGCCGCTCTTTCTTCCTTGCGCTCGCCCGCGTCCTTAAAAGCTTCTGCGCTTCGGCCGTGCTCCTGTTGTTGACGGTGCGACCAGATTGCCCAGCCGGCGACGGAAACGCCGGCGATCCAAGCGAACGACCCCCAGGCCGAAAAGATCAGCGACCAGCCCTGCCCGCTATTGTTGAGCTCCCAAGCGGTGATGACGCTGATAAAGCCTAGCGCGATGCAGCCGCCGGCGAATTCCAGCGTCGTTCGCGTCGCAGTCGGGAGGTTGTTCCATGTCCAGCGCGAGCCGCGCCCCAGCGCGATCGCCGCTGCAATGCAGTTCGCGCGAACGGCCCACCAGAACGCCCGACGCCTCCCCTTCGGTGTAAGGGCCTCGGCGCGTGCGGCCGCGGCGCGTGTCGCGGCGTCTGCCATCCGACCAGTATCAGCCATTCGGGAACCCCTTGTCGGCCTGGCGTTCGATCTCGAGCCATTCGGCCGTCTGCTTCAGGCAAGTTGCGTCGTCGACAATCCTGTCGACCGAGGCGAGCCCGGCGTCGGCGAATGTTTCCTTGCAGTAACCCGGCTTCGCTGGGTCGGGCGTGCAAACAAACTGAAAGCCTTTGCGAGCGACCACGCAGAGGGGCGGTTGCGTCCTAAACGACCGATCGATGATCGGCGTCGCTTCAGGGCAATCTGCCGTCACGACTTCCGCCGGCATTGGAGGAAGATAGGGCGCCGTTGAGCACGTCGAAATAAGCGGCAGGGACGCCAGCATTAACGCAAGCGTCTTTGATTTTCCCAAGTTCATTCGCGGCCTCTGTCAGTTGGCGTTGCGTTTTGTTTGATGACGCCGCCGCGTCGAGCGCGGCGCGTTCGGCGCGAATGATCGCCGCTTGTGTCGCGGCCCGATCTTCCGTCAGAATTTTGCGGTTCTCTTCCTTCTGGCGATCGACTTCGGTGTTTACCTTGACGACCTGCCCCTTGCATTGCTCGCGCTCGCCCGTGATCCTGGCGGCCGTCTTATAAAGAACTTCGTACTCGAGCTCGGCCGCGTCCCGGCCGGCTTCGTAACCGCGGGGATATCCAAAGAATTGCCAGCCGATCCCGATCCCGGCGCATAGAGCCGCGATAATTCCAAGCGCGACGGCGCGAAGGTCGATCATGCATATTGCTCCCGACGTTTGAGCGACGCGGCCTTCCATTCGGCCGCGTATTCGTTCGGCTTGCCCGTTCCATTCTGAACAATCGCCGCGCGATAGAAGTCGCCCTTCAGAAGAGGATCGAAGCCGCCCTCGGCTATCAGATAGCGAACAGCCAGGTCGAGTTGAGCTCGCTCGCCTTGATAAATTCGCCTGACGAGCTCGAGGGGCGTGTCGAAATGCAGGGCCGCATAGTTGAACCCCATTATCTGAAAAGCGCCCCAGGACGCCGCGCGAACGGCCGCGTCGGCATTCAGTGAAGCTTGCCTCGCCAGAGTATCCCAGCGACCCGCATTATCGAGCGTGTAGGGATGGCCGGCCTTGACCCTCACCGGGTGTATCCATTTTCGAATAGAAAGGTCGGGATTGGTTTCGTCGTACGCGCGAAGTGTGAATTCCGAAAACTTGTGTAGCTCTGGAACCATGATCGCCCGGCCGTCGTTATCGAAGCCGCCTCGGCGGCTTTCGATATCTGTCAGGCCGTGAAGCTTCCACGGCTCGACGCCGTGCTCTTCGGCGACCCGCTGAAAGTCGATCCGCTCTAGTCGCATCGGATTTTGTGCTTTCAAGCTCACGAGCTCGGCTGTCACGCGGGCATTGTTGGCGCGATCCTGCTTTGCCGCCAGGGAGTTCCCAACAGCGAAACGCGCAAGCGCGCTCGGCAAGCCCCTGGCGACGTTGTTCAGCATGTCGCCGTCGTTATGCGGTGTTTCGCCTAGTCAGCCAGAGACGGAATAACGTCCTGGAGCGTTTCGAAGGCTTCCGCCCCTTTGCCGAAGAATTGCCCTTGCGCGATCAGGTATGAAGCGCCGGCGAGAAGCTTTTTCCCGTCGTTATCGATCAAAGCGACGTGCGGCTTAAGGGCGTCATAGACCTGCACCATTTGCACTACGGGCGAGGCGCTAGAGTGCGAGGCGTAAAGCGCAGAAGCGATCGCTTCGATTGTCTCGACCTGCCCTTCGGTCGCATCTTCCGGGGCCGGCGGAACGACGTAGGCAAACAAGGCGGCGCGAAAGTCTGGAATGTCTTTCGGGAAAGTCGCCATATGATCGAGAGCCCTTGCTAAATTCGGTCCCGACCTTTTGACGGTGTTTCGGCTTTAGTCGGCAAGCCGACGGCCTAGCCCTAAGAGAAGTCTTCTCGCTTCGGGGGATCGGGGAAGCTTTGCGAGCCGTCGTATTCTTCGACCAGCGCGACCAGTTGAGCGCGATACGATTGCAGGGCCTCCACCCATGCGACCGGCTCGCGCGCGACGCGCGCCGGGTTGATCTCCACCCAATCGGTTGCCTCGAGCTTCAGCGCGGACCAGCGTTGCATGTCTTCAAGCGTCGGCATCGGATCATTCGCGCGGGGATCAGGCGTCATTCCGTATTCGCGCTCAATGTCCTTTAGACACCAGCCGCATGGCCCGCTAGCGCGAAACGACCATTCGGGGTGAAGGCATCCGCATACCGGGTGCGGCGTCATGATCATTACGCGTTCCTGGGAAATGCTACGATCTTCACACTCTGGCCGCCTGGCGAAGCGGTGCGAACGCCGGAAGCGGTTTGCTTTACATAGCTTATGGTCTCAAGGTTCGTGACGGCGCAGCCCGACACGGCCGAAATACCGAAGGCATACGGGGCGGTTGCGCCGACAGGTTGCGACCAGCTTACCGGAAATATGTTGTCAAGCTCATATATAGAGTATCCAGAGCTATTGCCCGGCGTAGTGAAGTAGACATTTTCGCTAATGTCTGGCCCTCGGTCCCATCCGAAGCCATCATTAAACCACGTCGAAATTGTAAAAGAGCCGTCGAAAATTGTATCTTCACCGTCAAAGTATCCTAAGACGGTTACATCCGCCATAACGCGAAAGTTGTACGTGTAATCGTATGCGTCTGCCGGCTCTAGCCCTCCCGGCCCCCCCGCCAAAGCCGGCTTTGTCATTATGCGCTGTGGGTTTGCCCCTCCACCTATTACCGACCCAGTCTTCGAGACGGTCGCCGTCGTGCCAGGCGTGCTGATCTTTGCGTAGACTGTCGCGCCTACTGGCGTGACCCCAGTCAAAACGACGTTGTAAGCCTCGCCAGAGGAAAGCGGTGAGAGGTTTGAAAGGTCCAGAACATACTCGGGGATGTTGCCGATAGATGCGCCGTCAGCCCATGTGATTGCAGCCCCGTCGACGCCAGTCTTGCGGATACTTTCGAGCGCCACTTTCAGTCTCGCCGAACCTACCGTGATGCCTGAAGCGACGTTTAGGTCGGCGATCATTTTGATCTGAGAACCCGTCACGTCGAAGACTGCAACGTCGGAAACGTTGTTAAAGATCGAGAACGTGTCGGCCTTGAACTTGACGCTGCTTGTCGCACCGTTGCTCAACAGCTTCATGCTGGCGATGCGACCCCCAGCGTCAACGGCAAGAGCATATGACGCGTTGAGGTTGCCAGTAACGGTCGAGAGCCCGCTAACGGTACTGGCTAGGCTTGCCCCATCTGCCGAGTTCAGAGCCGCCAGGCTGTTAGCCGTCGCGCCGCTGCCTTGGTTTATAATACCGCCGGCCGTGTTTTCCGGGGTGTAGTCGACGTAACGATCGACGGCTCCGGTTCTGTAGGCGGGAGCGGTCGTCTGGCTTGCGCTGACTTTCGCCACCATTGGAAAGCCGAAGAAGGCATATGGATCAGCGACGCCGCCCACGGCGATTAGGCGCTGAATTATCATCATGTAACAGGTCGAAGCGGGGACCGTCAGAAAGCCGCCAATCCTTTGAGCGTTTTCGAGCCGACCATTCGCAAAGCCGCCTGGCGTGTTGTCGCTAGTTGTGCGGCCGACTTCCGGGTCGCTTAACACGCTTCCGTTTTCGTCGAAGAAAGCCACAATAAGAGCGCATCGACAGCGATGACCCGCGGCGTACGTGCTGACGTGCAGTCTGTCGCCCACCGCTATTCGAGGCGAGTATCGCCGCAAGTCGTTGAGCGCGTTATATGTCTTTGAGCAAAGAGCGTCGGCCACCGTATTGATTGCCGGGGTTCCAGAGACGGTGACATAACTCGTCTTTACGAACCCGCTCCACCCGGCGAGCGCCATGCCCTGAAACACGGGAAGACCCGTGTTCCCTGTCCATCCTTGATACCAGCCGTCTATTCCCTCTTGCCAATCAGTGTTGACCAACATGTTTTCGCCTAGCGCGACTTGCGCGTTAGACGTCGCCGCCTCCCCTTGCGTCGCGGCCCATCCTTGATTGGCGATAGACGCCGCGGTGTTTGAGCTCGTTTGGTCGGCGTTTCGGTCGACGCCTCCTGGCGTATAGACCGGCACAACGGCTTGCCCCGCCTGCAAACGGCAGAGCATTGGCGACATAGCCCATCCGGTCGCGTTGACCGCGCTTGCCACGGGGAGGCAACGAACAAAGAGGTTCGCAAACCTGGCATTGGCCGGCGCTGTCGCGACGACGCTCGACAGCGCATAGTCTGTCGGGTTTCCTGTGTCGCCATTAGCGTTTGCGGTGATTTGCGTTCCGGCCGTCTCGCTAACGTATATTCCGGCTTCGTTGAGCCATTGTATGTTGACATAGATTGTCGAGACTGCCGCGTTCTTCGCAACAAGCGCGCTTGCGCCGACAACGTCGCCGGCGACAACGGGAAGCTGATAGCGCCGAGCATTGGGGACGTCGCTGTAGTGACCATAGAAAAGGTCGAAGTAAGTTCCCGACGACACTGTTCCCGTCATTACCGACTTGACGGCGCGACGCGGCCCCGCGGTGACGATCGAAGCCGCCTGCGCGACGCCTGCAAGGTTCCCGACCCCGCCGGAAGTATAGCCTAGCGGGGGGTAAGATGTTGAAATCGAAAATTCGGTGTTTGTTAAAGCGTTGGCCCCGAACGGAAGAGAAGATCGGTTAGAAACGGCAAGGTCGCCCTGGTTCAGTATATTCGCGGCCGTGCGCGTCTCGGTGACGTTAGCGCCGATCTCATGCTCTCTGCCTGGCGAATAAACAGGCGCAACGGTTTGACCGGCCGCAAGAATGGCGAGCATAGGCTTCGCGATCCGAGACACTGGCGCGCCTGTCGAGGCAATTCCCCGAATGTCGATATTCGCCGTCACGGTTCCGGCCGGCGCTGTCGCTACATTCGCCAATTCGTTAAAGGTCGTTTCCTCGCCCGTTCCGGCAAGAATGCCGGTCGACAAGATAGTCGCAGTCGAGAAGCCGACGGCGTTTCCGAGCGCGTCTCTGAACGCAATCAATAACTGAAATTGAGTTACATTGTTGCCGCCGACCAGGACGCGAGCGCCGACGACGTCGCCAGGCTTGCAAGGGAAGTTATCTCTTTGAGCGTAAGAGTGCTGGCGCACATAGTCCGCTCCGTTGACAGTGACGCCCGAACCGGTGACGACAGAGGCTCGAAGGCCGCCGGTGCTGACGATCGTGCTAAAAGTCGTCGTTCCGCTAGGGCTATCCTTTGCCCAGTAGGTCGACTGAAAGCGAAACGCTGTATCGACCAGGCCGTTCCCGCCGACGGGAACGAGAGCGTTGTTTATGCCCTCCGTTCCCGCAAGCGCGACCACGTTCGCGCGGGAAATTACCGCTAGCGTTCCCTGGTTCACTATGGCGCCGGCCGTATTGTTTGCCGTGATATCGGCCCCAGGAACGGCGTCTAGTCCAGGCTCCCACGGGGAAAACGCAGTTTGCGTCGCGTCTGCGCGACGTATCAACGGAAGGCAAACGCTGCCGACAGGGCTTGTACGCGCCCCGCCAGAAGTGTTGACAAAGCGCATCACAATGCGCGCAAGGCCGGCCGTAGCGGGCGCTGTTGCAAATCCTGCCACGCGCGCAAAGGTCGAGAGGTCGCCGTTCCCCAGCGCGCCCGTCATTGTCGTGCTGCCTACAAGAGAAGAACTTATGTAAACGGGCGTGACCGCGCTTGTGTACCAGTCGACATACAGTTGCCCCGAGCCCCAGCCGGAAGCAGCCGCGCCGAAGTATGCGCTCGCCTCGATCCTGTCGCCGGCGATGCATGGAACGCTGTTTCCGAGCGCCCCGCCTAGCTGCGCGGTTGCCGTTGCTGGCGTAGACGCCGCGCCAGTTATGCGCGCCTTTCTTATTTGTGTTTCTGAAAGGTAATTGACCGTCGGCGTATTCAGAAGCGAAGCTAGCGACCAGTGAAGCAAAGGCGTTCGGAAGCCACTGTCGATCACACCGTTCGCGCCCATCGCGACCAATTCGTTCTTGATCGGCTCGGTTCCGGTGAGGTCCGACAGGTTTGTCGGGCGAGACGTAACGCCGCTCCAGGGAACGGCCGAAGCCGTGCCGACGGCATAGTTTCCGCTCGAGTTGACTACCGCAGCGACGGACCATTCCGAACGAAGCGTCGTCGTTATGTATTTTGCCGACACGGCGTATCCGTCGCCGTCGACGATCCCGTCGGAAAAAACGACGGAGTTGTCGTCGGCAGGAATGGCGACCGTCTTAGTTACCTTTGGCGTCACGCCGTCGACGTTCTCGACTTCGATATAAAGCCACTTAATTCGAGGATCGGTCGGCGTCGTGAAGGCGACCTTCATTGCCGGAATGCTAGAGGCGGTTCCGACCAGCGAAATAGCGGTGACAGTGATTGCGGGAACTTGGACCGGCGCAAGCGTATACGTCCCGTCTGTCGGCGCTGGCGGCGCATCCTTGGCGGTTGCTTTGCTCCATGCGCTATCGGTCGCGTCGACTTCCTTTGCCGGGATCGCGACGAGAAACGTCTTCGGGTCAAGAATTCTGTCCATGACTTCGAAAAGCTTCCCCGTCTCGCCAAAGCGAGAGCCGGCGCGGCCGGTGCGAAGAAACCAGTCGCCGCGCTCGAGCTCGATCGCCCAGAACGGATAAACGCCGTTTAGCGTCGCTTGGCGGCGTTCGTATTTCGCCTTGAGCATTGCAAGGCGTTGCGCTCGCTCGCCGTTGGTTTCGAATTCGAGGTCGTGCGTAATGCGCTTCGGCTCGCCGCCGTCTTGCGTACTCCAGGCGGCGTCTGTTGCTTCGGCATACGGCACCGGCTGATAGAGTTGTGTCGGATCGTGATACTTGCCCTCGACAGCCCCGACGAGCTCGCCCCATGATCGTTTGGGCGTGAAGGTTTCTCCCGCCCCGTCGATCAGGTCTTCGTCATCGATCACAAGGACCGGGGTTCTTGCCTCAACTCCCACAACGCCAACACGCCCGCCAAAGTCTGCCGGCTCGGCCGCCATTGCTTTGCATAGCGCCTTGATTGTTTCGTCATACGGGTCGGCGGCCGACAAGACGCCGTTTGCGCGGTAACGCTTCTGAGTTCCCCCCGCTTTTAGCTCGACGTTTTCGTCGCAGATATTTGCTTGAGCCGCAAAGCGCGCATAAGGAACGTCGGACGGCGCCATGCCGATCCCGAAGACGCGTTGCCCGTTCCAGTATCGGCCTAGTTGATAGTGATCGAGAGCAACAGCCGGGTTCGCGCCTTCGGCGTCGCCGAGCTCCCAGGTCGAGGGGTCATTAAGCCGGTGCGACCCGCTTCCGCCGGCTGTCGTGTCTTTGCGGCGATCGTAAAGCTTTGCGCCTTCGTGCTCGAATATAAGTTGAACGGGAGAGCGCATATTGTCGCTGTCCCATTGCATTTCTGCGACCACGTAGGCGCATCCGGTCATTTTGTTATCCGCCGTCCATCCCTGGTTCAGCGCGACAAGTGACGGGTCGGCCGTTTGCCCGACGCGGCCGTCGTAATAGGTCAGCCATAGGCGATCGCCTCCCGATCGGAATTCGGGTATCGTAGTCCTTACTCCGTGTACGAGCGGAGTTGACCAGACGACGCGGCCGCCCGCCAGGACGCGCGTCACTGTTCCGGCCGGCCCTTCCGAAAGGTAGATCGGCAAAAACAGTTTTGTGTTCTGCGGCGCGGCGACATACCAGTCGACAAGGTTCCCGCCGATCATGCGCTTGCCGACAATCAGGTGACGCGGAGCCGACGGGTTTAACTCCAGATTGATAAGCCCGCCCTCGTCTTTCGTTTCCGAATTCTGCTTTACTACAGCCGAAACGCCGGCAAGAATTGCGACTTCGACAGCAGCGGCGACGATTGTTGCGGCCGTGCCGGTGAGTTGGAAGAAGCTTACGACAGCGGCGGCGATAGCCTGGGGCATTAGTCGACCCTCCACGCGCGCGTCGCAGCTACCATCGGATTGTGATTGATCCCGCGAGGCGCTTTCGGCCCGACGGCCGTGCGCCCGTCGCAAATTGCAATAAAGTCGCCTTGCTCGCCGGCCATAAGAACAACGTCGCCGCGCCCGGCGTCGCGCGGCTCGATATCGGGAAGCCTCGAGGCGACGAGTGATCCGAGGTCGTTATGCCCGATACTGGCGAGCGTTGCCCAGGCTTCGCTTTCGTTGTCATAACGCCCGCGGAAATCTTCGGCGAGGTCTTCGCCTGTCATTGCGAAGATGCAGTCGGCCGCGAAGATCACGCAATCATGGACGCCCCACGCCCAAGGCGTCCGAAGCTTGCTGGCTGTCATCTCGACAAGAGCCTGCTCCCATCCCTCTAGCCGCTTCATCTCAAAACCTACTTCCCGCACGACGCTCGGGATCGGTCGGGCCAGTGGCGGTTCCAGGGCCGACGCCGACAATAGTGTGCCAGTCGACGCCGAACGGGACGTCTTGAAAAGGCTTAACGGCAATGTTTCGGAAGCTCCCGTCGTTCGGATCGCGAAGGCGTTGGTCGACGTCCGTCACGGTTCGAAGGTTTCTTGCGCGAGCTCTAAAGGTTCCGCTTTCGCAGTTCAGAATAATTTGGCTTCCAGAGCGCGAGCCTTCCGGCGCTGAAATTGTGTCCATAAAGCCGACCCACTCAAAGACCGTATCTATCGGCGTTACAAAGTTGCTCGAGACGTTAAAGCATACATTTCGAATGCGGATGCGGCGCTGATGCCATGAGCGATCGAGGAGGCGGCCGACGAAGCTTGCGTCGTCATACTGCCCGCCCCCGTCAAAGGTGAAGGTCAGGCTTTCGGCGACCAGGCCGGCGCCGGCTTTTATCTGCCCGGCGATGGCCCACCCGCTTCCTATCGGCTCGAATGTGTCGCCGCCATAATTGCAGCTTTCGAATTGATCCCAGCCGCGAAGCGTACCTTCGTCGCAATATAGCTCCATAAGCCACGCGACCGCGACTTCGCGCGCGGTAATTGCGTTTCTTGCGGCTGTCGACAGCGGAAGAGGCATTAAACCCTAACGAACTACCTGAATTGCTTCGAACGCGACGGTTGCGCGCTTGGTATGTCGTGAGGTGTTTTGCGCCGGCCCGACAAGCTTGAATTCCCCGAGGGCCTCATACAGTCGAGGGGCCGCAAGCGTAGCGTGAGGCGTCTGCGGATAAGGGTGAACGGGAATAACGACCTGCCCGCCTGATGGCGCGGCGTTTGCCGTAGCTTCGCCGATCCAGTATCCGCTAGCCGAGGTGTAAAACCCGACCATGTCGCCGGCGCTTATCTGCGTCGCTCCCACGCCCCCGATCGTCACGGTTCCGGCCGAAATGTTTACCGAGACGACCGATAGGCCGGTATTGGTCACAGAAGGGGCAAGCAGCGGGCGTCGGCGATCCAGGCGGGGCGAAGTAAAGGTGACGCGCGACCCCTTCCGGCGGGCAAGCCACGCAGTCAGTGTGCGATAAGACGCCTCGTTAAGTTGATCGTAGACAAGACGTATTCGCCAGAACGGCCGGCCGTAGATGATAACCTGATCATTCCCGCCGAACCCGCTTGCCTGGCTCTGCCGCTCTTCAGGCGCTTCCCACGTCATTTCTTTGAGCTTGTCTGTAAGGATCAATTCGCCTTGGCTCATATCAATAGGCTCCCTTCATTCGGCGATTGATCACACGCGCGTCGATCAGGTCAGGAAGCGACCTGCGATGGCGATCGAGAACGTCTTCTAGCTGGCGAACGGTGACGCTGTCGGCGTTTCCGTTGACAACAATCGTCGGGCCGCCAACAGCGACGCTCGAGATGCCTGACCCCCCAGGCCCTCCCACGACAGCGCCAATGCGATTAGGAATTATATAACCGTCAGTAGACGGAATAAACATCTCGGGGCCTAGCTCGCCGACGCGGTAGGCCGAGCCGCCGCGAACGTCTCCCCCGCCGGCTTTTGACCCGCTGAAGCCGGAGAATAGTGAATTCAGAAAGTCGCCGATCCCGCCCGACCCGCCGCCGCCTCCGAATATCTCGCCCCAATCGATATCGGCAAGAGCGTCGAACAGAACGTCGGTAAGCTTGTCGACAGCGCGCGAGAAGGCGTCGTTAGCCGCGCCCTCGAGAACGTCGCCGAAGTGCTTCCCCCAGTCTCCCGTAAGGACGGCTTGACTTAAGGCGTAAGCGGTCGCGTCTCTTACGCGTTCCTTGTAGCCTTCAAAGTAATCCGTTTCTTGTTTTTCTTTAGGGGCGTCGGGGTCAAAGCTCGGCGGGAGCGACGTCGACGCGTCGTCTATTTCAAGACCGAAGTCGGTGTTCTGAAAGTCGGTTTCCTGAACAAGCTTCACAATCATGTCGCGATCAGCCGGGAGCAAAAGCCCCGCGTCTGTCAAAGCTTGAATTCTCATAAACGCGTCTTCAATATCGAGCGTCACGTTATAGTAATCGAGCAAAGCCTTTACGGCCGCGCGAGACTTTTGTTCGTCGCTTGCGTTTGCGAGCGCGGCCGTTGTTATCGCTGCGTTGAAGTCTTCGATATCGGTCGTATATGCCGGAAGAACGTCAGGCTTTTTCTTCTTCTTGTCGTCATCCCCGCCAGGGGGCTTCGGCGTGATATCCTTCTTCAGTTTTGCGGCGTCGCCCGCGTTCAAAAGTCCGGCGTCTTGAAGACCCTTTGCCTGCTTCAGAACTTCATTTGTATCCTGGACGGCGACAGCATAATCGCGCAACGCCGCAGCAGCCGCCTTCGACTTTTCGGCGTCGGTTGATTTTGACGCCGCAATATCGTCGATCTTCTTCTTCAAAGCAGCGGAAGCGATCGCGTCTTCGTTTACCTTGGTTCCGCCCGATATTGCGTTATTGAGCTCGACTTGCGATTGCTCAAGCAACAGAACCGTACGCTCGCTTTCGGCGCGCCTTCCTCGATACGTGTTGAGCTCGCGCTGAAATCTTGTCGGAGCAGAGCTCTGATTGTCGAGCGTACGATAAGCCCCGGCTAGGCGCTGTTCTCGAGTTCCATATTTCTCATTTAGCGCGGCTTCATAATCCGGGTTCATTGATCCGTCGAGGTTGCGCGTCGGTCCTCGATACAGACCATCGCGAGCAAGCTGTACCCGAGGAACAGCGTCGCCCGTCATGATCGGAACCTTCTCTAAAAGGTCGTCGATCTCGTTTCCCGGTAGCGTGTCCCTTTGTAGCTGATCTCGGGCCTCTTGAAGCTTAAGGGAAAGGCGAGCGCGCTCGACATTCAGAAGTTCTCGAGATGCTGCAATTCTCGACTGAAGCGCCCCGACGTCGGCTCGAGCCGCGGAAATTGAAGCGTCACCGCCAGCCCTGATTGCGACTTCCAGGTTTGCGTACGCCCCCTCGAGCTCGCTTGTTAAGGTTATGATATCGTTTTGAGCCGTCTTCGCTTTTTCGAAAGCCGATTGAGCTTCGGCGACGGGGCCGCCAAACGCTGTCGCCACGTCTAGAAGGGCCGTTGCAAGGCTGTCGATCCAGCCGGCAAGCGTGCTCGTCACGCCGGTCGCTTGATCGAGCAAACCGATAACGCGGGTGAACGCGGTTCCTAAGTTTGTTCCAGCCTGCCCGACTGTAAGAGACATCTTGGCGAATTCAGCATCGAGCGCGCCGGCGTTAGAAAATATCTCTATAAGAACGTCGGTCGTCAGGTCGCCTTGAGCTCCCAAATCCTTTAGCGCCCCGATAGAGACGCCCAGGCTGTCGGCGATCAGAAGCGAAGCGCGAGAGTTGTTTTCGAGAACCGCCGTAAGTTCCGCCCCCTGCAAACGGCCCGACCCCATTGCTTGCGCGAATTGCAAGGTCGCTGAAGCGGCTTCGGTCGCGTTAGCTCCAGAGATGACAAGCGTCTTCGACCATGCATCCAGGATCGACGTCGTCGTCGCATCGCTCAAGTCCTTCCTGGCTGTTCGAAGGCGTGCGTATAGCGAGACGGTAGCCCCGAGGTCGGCCCTGTTCGCCAGGGCGACTTGCGCTAGCTTATCTTCGACTTCGAGAAGGTTCTCGCTTTCGGATACTACTAGCGACAGTCGCGATCGCATCCCGGTAAAGGCGTCAGCGGCTTTGATCGCTTCCGTCGTCAGCCCGGCAAGAGCGCCGACGGATGCCAGCGCAAGCATCTGAGTTCGGACGTCGCCGACAGCCCGCCCCATAACGTCGAAGCCGTCCTTCGAAGCCCGCTTCGCGCCGTCCGACGCCCTGTTCGCAAACGCAATTGCTTGCGCTTCGGCTCTCTGAAGGTCTGCTATCAGAAGTGTTCCGTCGGCCCGAATGTCGATCTCGACGCCGCCGATATTCGTTCTTCCGCCACTCATTGCGCGAGCGCCCTCTCTTCATAGTCGAGCCAGCGAAAGAACTTCCGGCCGATCTCTTCTTCGGAAACTGGCTCGGCGCTTCGGCCTGCCCGGTCGATCAAAAAGTCTTGAAGCTTCATCGGCCGTTGCTCGAAGTCGTTCCGAGACAGAAGTTCAGAAGTCCAGGCGGCTTTCATTGCCAGGTCGTGCGCGTCGTACTGGCGTTCGAAGTGAGCCTTGACGATCAGTTGAGTTTCGAAGGCGGTTCGGTTCCAGAATTCGGCCCAGCCGCCACCCGCCCTAAGAAATGCTTCAAGAGCGAGCCGAACGACGTCGACGGGGCCGGCAGAGGGTCCGACTTTGCCTCGCCCGCCATTGCCGGCGGTTTCTTGTCTCGCCCCCATAGGAAGATAAGCCAGGCATCCTGAACGGCATCGATCGCCGGGTTTATTGGCAACGAAGCGGCCATGACGCTTTCGACTGTTTCGCCTTCAGAAGCCGCAGCGATGATCTTTGCTATTCCGGCGACGTCCCGGCTCTGAAGTGTCGTCGCCAGGACGCGATAACACTCGAGGTTCCCTAGCTCTTGCTGAAGCTTTGCGACGACGCCCCAGGAAAAGCTAATGACGATCGAGCGGCTAGGCCCCTCGATCGTCACGCTCGGGCTATATGGCCCGTTCTTCATTACGGTGCGACCGAGCGGACAACGGGGCCGGTAAGCTTGATCGACAAGGTCAGCTTACGCATGGTCCCAGGCGCGCCCGTCGGAGCAGAAGCGCCGAGAACAAGAACCGTCATCGTTGCAAGGCGCGTCGCCGTCGTCGCCTTCAGTTCAATCCGCTTTCCAATGCTGCCGAGCAGGTCTTCGTGAACCGTGTTGCCGGGGTTGTAGTTCATGACAAGCGAGCCAGGCGAAGAGCGGATAATGCCGGCTTCGGTTTCTTCTGCGTCGTTCGCGCTATCGTAGTCGGTCGCGTCGACCTGGTCGGCCGTTCGCGTACCTTCGTCAAAGTCTGTGACGTCGGGAATATTGGTGTGCGTCGATGGGAGCGCCGCGCCATCGCCTTTATATGTAAGGTTAAAGGTACTAGGGAGAGAGACGGACATAGTACATCATTCCTTGATCTGAAGCTGAACCGACAAGAGGCGACCTTCGATCGATGGATCGTCAGTCGGGGCTGACGTCGGGCCGTTGACTGAAGCCCCCTCGAGCTCGCCCGTCGAAAAGCTCGGGGTATTCCAATTATGCAAAAGGGTGCGAACCCGCTCGGCCGCTGCGTTTAGAACGACACTCGAGCCGCCGTGCTTTGCGTACATGCGAACGCGAAGGTCGACGCGTCGACGCGCGGTCGAATAGTCGTCTTCGGGCGTCTGGTTTATCGGCTCGTCGACGACGATCGCCGGCTTCGCATCGAACGGAAAGTCGAAAGGAACGGGCGAAACAACGACGGCCGGCTGTCCGAGGTATGTCGCAAGCATGGCGGTAAGCGTGCCGTCGCCGACGAGCCTTTGCCGTACGCCTCCCGCGATATCTAGCGCCATGACAGGACCACGAATTAGAATGCTTTCGCGGTCTTACGGTGTTTCGGTTGTGCGCCAGTGCGTCAGGCTTTGCCCCTGAAGGCCCCCCGATCGAAGGCGTCCTTGATCCTGGCGACGTATTGCCCCGACAGCAGCTTCGACATGAAAGGACGCGGCGCGATCTTTTCGGTCCCGAGCTCGAGCTTCGCGGCCTTGTCGAGATTGTTGACGACCCGCCCGATCGCGACCGTTCCATTAGTCGAGAATTCGGTCGACGTCAGGGCGCGAAGTTGTCCTGTGTCGGGCGCCGGGGCCTCGCCTGGCGCTGACGCCCGGTGCATGAGCCCATTCTTGCCCCGCGGATAATCTCGACCGGATCGGGGCGGGTCGCTCGAGAGAATATCGACCTGTAGAATTCGCTTCGCCTCGAGCGTTGCGGCCCTGACGCCCCGGCTCGCCGCGTTCATGGCGACTTTTTGCGCGAGCGGTATGTCGAAAGTTACCTTCGCCCTTGCCATTAGACCGGCTCCTCGCTGGCGTCGGGTATTTCGTGATAGCCGTCTGCAAGCTCGGCGAATTCATGCGGCAAGGGGCGATGAATAATCTCGCCGGCCCCGTATGAGACTGCTTCGGCTATAACTTCGAGAGAGGTCGGCCAGGCCGACGACGTGATGAATATTTTCATCATTATAGGTCCACCCTTGCGGCTGACACGATTGCCCCCGTCCCTGCCGTCACGCCCGACCCCGCGGTTCCGGCCGCGGTCGCGACAGAGTTGATCTGGCTTGTGACGACCCCGGTCGTCAGATTGATCAGGTTGATAATGCCTGATTGGCCCCGCGATCCGCCCGACCCGCCTATGCCGGTTCCGGTGCCGTTGCCGCCGTTCCCACCTGCGCCGCCGCTGACTTCGATCGCGCCAGTCGCTAACGTCCCGAGAAGCTCTCCGACGACCATGTAAACCCACCCGCCGCCGCCGCCCGCGCCGCCCCCGCCCCCGCCACGGTTGCCGCCCGCTGGCGTGCCGCCGTTGCCGCCGTTCCCGCCGTTTGCCCTGATGCAGCCGGCGGCTGTTGAAGCGCCGCGATTTACCTTGCGCGCGTAGATTGCGACGATCGGGCCACCGCCGCCGCCGCCGCCTCCACCGCCAGAGTTAGTGCCGTCGCCGCCGCCGCTCGATCCGCCACGCGCGCTAGAGCCTCCCAGGATTAGGACGATCCCGCGAAGCATGTCGTAAGATATGCGCGAAATGGGCGCCAGAACTTGCGCGACAGAAGCGCCCGCCGCCCCGCCTGCGTTGCCTCCGTTGTTTCCAGAGCCGCCCGCGCCGCCCGCGCCGCTCGCCCCGCCATTGTTGCCGGCTGTCGACGCTGCCGGCGTTGTGCCAGCGTTGTTCGATCCGTTCGCGCCGGCTATCCCGACAGGACCGCCGCCGATCGTTACCCCGGTAGTCACAGCGCCAGCAGTTCCGCCTGTGTTAACAGATGCGTTGCCGCCGTTGCCTCCGTTTCTGGAGATACCAGCAGCGGGAGCCGCTGTAAGGTCGAGCGTATTCTTGACGTGAACGCGATAGCCCGCCGTATTCAATGCGCCGCCGGCCGCTATCGTCAGGTTGTCGTAAAACATATCACGGGTAAGCGTGACGTTTCCCGATATCGTCACGTTGCCGTCGGAGCCGTCGCCGAAGAAGATAGCCAGAGCGTTATAGAGCTCGTCGAAATTCCCGTTCGCCTTCGTGAGTGCTGTTCGAAGCGGGTCGCCCGTCCCGTCGTTTGCGACCGTGCCGACGTTTATTAGTTGCTCGGCCATTAGAGACTTACCCTCGCCGGTGTTGCTGTTCTTGCTGCCCCGCCGACACTCGCCGTCGCCGCGTTACCCGCAGTCGATGCGACAGCGTTTAGTGTTGTTGTCACCACGCCCGTCGAGAGGTTGACTATTTGAACCACGCCAGACTGACCCGACGCGCCGCCAGCGCCGCCTAAGCCTGGACTATTCCCGGCGCCACCTGCGCCGCCGTTCCCGCCGCTGACTTCGATTGCGTTAGCCGCAGCCGTCCCGAGAAGCTCCCCGACGACCATGTAGACCCAGCCACCACCCGCACCCGCGCCGCCACCGCCACCGCCGCCGGTGCTGGCGCCGTTGCCGCCGTTCCCGCCGTTCCCGCCCTTTGCCCTGATAGCGCCGAGCCCTGTCGAAGCTCCGCGATTTACATAGCGAGCGTAAATTACAATGACGG
>Ga0181349_1000425_pt1 | contig 17845 bp, 22 predicted proteins | sample Su13VDMM110SD_FD_130106 | JGI IMG/M metagenome (GOLD analysis project Ga0181349, IMG submission 130106) | Freshwater viral communities from Lake Michigan, USA - Su13.VD.MM110.S.D | ecosystem: Environmental > Aquatic > Freshwater > Lake | place: USA: Michigan | collected 2013-07-16 | reverse complement strand
GGAAGGTTTACTTGTTTCCAGTTTCCTTGACAAGGTGATTGGCATATCCATACACTGCCTGAACCAATTCCCCAAAGAAATCCTTTTGAAGATTCGGATACTTTATCTAATCCTCCTGGCATGGCATTCCATTCAGTTCCCTTAGAAATGCCAGACGTTATTGTATTATTTAGTTGGTCTGTCAATGTATCGTATTCCATTATTATTAATCATCAAAAGATTTATAGCTGGCGATACCTAACACTACCGTTATCTATTGGGTACGCAAAAAATTCTACACTTGCTAGAGTTCCATAGGTTGTATATCTAGCATACTCTACCTCATCACTGCTCTTATTGCCCGTAAAGATAAAAATTTCTGTTACAGGACCATCAAATCTAAAACCAGTACTAGCAGTTAATGTTATTTCAATTGGCCGCTCAAGAGAATAGTCATTCGGAAACGATCCATCATTGTTCGAGGCGTAGTCTCCAGCCGTAAGAAAATATGCCACACGATCTGTAGCTGGTACTACTGGAGAAACATAATTACCGAGTTCAATATTATCACCATTCGTAGTTGCAGTGAAAGTTACAAGGAAGTCCACCCCACCAGAATTCCCTCCATTTCTATTTCCTACTATCAGGCCCCTTTCAAACAACACTGTAAGAACTCCATTATCAAAACCACGAGTTTTCTTGTCGCGATTAAATATGGGATTATTCGCTGATGCGTTATTCGTATATGCGGTCGTCAGCACCTGATTTCTCTTGCGCTTAAGAAACATAGAATAATCCATAGATGTCCCAAACTTTCCATTAGAGTTGACGTTAGGCATTTTAATTATAAGACGATAAAATAATGGATATCACCAAATACCAAAAAGCAAGAGAAGCCGAACTAAAGGCATTTCGTCAAGAATATGACGATCTAAAAAGGCAATATAATCAACTATTAACTCAGGCAGTGTATGAGACAGATCCAACCAAACAAGCAGAGTTAGTGAAACAAATTCTGACAACAAATTCAGAATTAGCCAAACATGTGCGGGAGTTTATACAAGGTTCAAGGGATAAGTTCGACCCTAAAATGATATCTGAATTAACAGCAGATATCGTTCGGTATCAACAAGATTATGAGGCAATACAACGTTCATCTGACAAATCTAAGGCATTGAATGAAATCCTAAATAAGGAGAAGATAGAACTCCAAAGCGTTCACGAGCAATTTAATTGGTGGATAGGATTATTGCTTGGAGGAATAGTTATTATTCTTTTATTGATTTTCAGAACATCTTTAAAACAAGCGTCAAAGGCACTACAATCCCTAATGCCCAGTACTTCCACGATTGAGATGGGAGAGTTGTCTGGGGTGTAGAGGATTGGTGAAGCAACTTATAAGACCTTTCCTTTATGGGCTTAAGAGGTTCTTGTGGCTCAGTAGGAGGAGGAGCCTTATCAAGAATAGAGTCCATAGTCTTCTGAGCAGTTTCATATGCTGATTTGTATTGGGGTTCTTGCGTTAAAAAATATTGAACATAATTGGATTTGAATTGATTTTTAGCAGAGTCAAAGGTTCCTTCCATTTATGTTTAAGTTTGAAGAACATTTGCTACACAATATCTATGATACGTACAATTTCCTGCGGACTCAGAAAATCTCTGAACTTCTACTACATCCCCTGACCGAGCCCCAATCCACTTTGCTGCTGGATCTTCAGAGTCAATCCATGGGAGTTGCTTTTTGGGGTCAGTGATGTTAAACTTCTTCTCGAGGGCAGCCAACTCCTCCTTAGATATGATACGATGAGGAGGAAACTTGCGATGAGTCGTAATATCAAATTGAAGGCGACGAATCTCAAATACTTGGAATAAAGGCTTCTTTGTGTCGTTGTTGTAAGTCCGAATAAAGTCTAGAACGTTCTCAGATGGAGGAGATAGCGTCACAACAATTGCTCCATGATTATAGTTATTCTCTTCAGCAAATGTGATATATGTTTGGAGGATGTTTTCAGTGACACGTCCTTTCTCACTAAAGATTATCAGAACGCCACCAATATTAAACATTCTTGTTTCATCAACGGGTGATCCAAGAGTGTCTACATTGTCTACTTTAATATCGCGACCAACAAGCATTCGTTTGATTGTCTCGATTGCTCTATCTTCCATTTCTTACCCTTGTTGTTATAGATGAAAACTCTTTCCGTTTTAAAAGTATAAATGGATATGAAAAAGTATACCAAGTTCGTATATCTCGGAGCAGCTTTAGTTTTAGTTCTTATGGCGGTTGGATACTTTGGCAGGGAGGGATATCAGCCGGAGTTTCTTGAACAATCAAATGTTCAGCGCACTCAAGCAAAGGCTAAATCTTCTTATGACCAATCTACTAATGCTGTTCGACCTGATGGAAGATTTGAAGCTCCTCCTATTCAAGGAGTGAAGTCACCCTTTCGAGTGAATATGTTTGATTCTTATATACCTTAACCCAAGGCAAACTTCATATTCTGTTCGATGCGAGCACGCTGCTCATCAGGGAATAGATTCTCAGATAGAAGTTTTGCTCCGGCCTGCTTAGCAATGTCTTTGCGTCCTGTATGAAACGCAATAATGGATAACTCATCCCACATACGCCACGCATAAATATCGCTCTCAACAAAAAGAACATTCTCTTTAGGTTTAGGAATAGTGGTAGCATACATAATCATTGCCAAAAGTTCAGGACTAAACATACTTTTTGCCCGACACTCTGAGGCATAGTGAACAAGTGATTCATTTCTTAGAGGATTGAATTCGTGTGCCTTCCATGCCCACTCTTTATCATGCGTAAGTTTAGCAATGTTCATGGCACTCACACATTGCTCTTCTCTCCACTTGCCCATCTCTACACGCTTCTTATACCACTTAACTGCCTCGGGAACATTTCCACCATCACGATAGGACTGTGCCAAATAGAATACATATCGGTCATTGTCAGGTTCCTTCTCAAGTTCCTTTAGAATGGTTTCAGCATCCCTCAGATACTTGTTTCCATCTTGTAAAGACCGATTACCCAGCGTTCTTCCAACCATAAAGATTTCATTGGGAAGTCTAACCATCTTATTGTTTGGCTTGTCATTTGTAGGATATTCGTGTAGGACACCAACATAACGCCAATTATCCCCTGCTTTGAATATCTGTGTGCGCTCATACAGAATATTTCCACGTTTGATAGGAACAATCACAGCATTGGGTTGATGTTCCTGTAGAACTTGCTTTAGAAATTCTTTTCCATTGGGTGGAAATCCCATCAGGTCATCAGCATCAATCATCAGAATATAATCCATCTTGCCATCACACAACTTCAAAGCTTCAGAGCGAGATGCTCCAAACCCTTTCCAGTCTCCACGAATTACTTCTCCTTGGATTCCAGCCTTCTGATAAAACTCTTCAACGATTTGGATAGTATTATCTGTAGAACCCGTATCCAAAATACAAAAAGTATCAATCAAAGCAAGAGTAGAATTCAATACCTCGTGAATAATATGACTTTCATTCTTTACAATCATACAGATACCAACCTTCAAACCTTTTGGCTTCCCAAAGCGTTCCGTTAGAGTAGCAATCAGATTATCCGTAACTGTAATACCATCTGGAACAGCATCAGAACAAGGCACACTAATAATTGGCATTCCAGCAAATCGCCAACGCTCACAACGCACTGACTCATAAATAGTATATTCCGTATCAGCATGAATATTTAGCAAAACAGAGCATTGGCCTACACGCTTATCGCGGGGCTCATCAAACTCATTAATAAAGTCAACCGTATATCCAGCACCCCGAATCTCTTGGATAATTTTCATTCGATAAGGAGTCGCAGTTCCAATGATAGCAATATTGAATTTCTTATCAGGAACAATACAACTTTTTAGAAACTCGGTCTCACTTGCTACTTCATTATAAGGCAAATGATCTCCTTTATCAGTGATGTTTGCTTTCGAGTAATCGAACAGTTCTACATCATCGCGCAAGTATGTTTTGTATTCGGCAAGTTTAGATGGAATACATAGTTGTTCTGTATTCAGAAATCCAATCTTACATTCCGCCGGAAGAAGGTCAAATGGCACACGTCTCACGCAAAGGTAAAAATTATTCTCAGTAAACTTGGGCGTATTTGAATCATACAAGACAACTTCATCTGATCCAGAAAAGGAGTTCACATATTCCTTAAAATATTTGAACTCAGATTTAGTTGCTAGAATAATTCGCTTCATTTATCTTTTATTAGTTTAAACTACTAAAATAGGTTTCTCTTTGACGAGTGGAATGGTCCCTGCTTGGCGGTGTGCTAGAATCTCATCCCATGTAGCCTTCATCTCTGGAAAATGTTTAGGCATCCATTCGGGATCCTTTAAGGTAAGTTTTTGCCTCTTCTGAATAAGAACCCAATATAATATCTGCCACTCCATTGGGTCACCCAAAGTGTTCATCTGCCATTCATGAATACTTGAAGCATCTGTAATATGTTTATATTTCACATTTCCAGAATTGTCAACAGCAAAGCAAGACTTGAATTCACCTTGTGTTTGTTCCCACTCGCTATAGTTCATTGTCTTAAACTGCATCTCAACATAATCACATTCCTGTAATCCTGTACATTCTATCTGAAGTTGCATTTGATGATAATAAGCATCAGGAATAGGCGTCTCAGAATTAAAAGGACGCGAAATAGGACACTTTAGTTCAATCAATCGTCCATTGCGTTCATCATTTGTCAAAATCAATCCATCAGGTGAAGCCCCAATAAATGGATGCTCACGATGCTGGACACAAGATAAATCAACCAACTTCACTCCTTCCGTAAAGCAATAAATTTCTTTAGCGATTGGCTCAAATCTTGTTCCCCAAATCAGAGCACCAACACCAGGTCCATCTTGCTTTTTAGGAGGAACCAATTTTGACATAATCAATTCACGCCGAGCAGAGGCTGTAGCATCGCCAAAACATTTCCAGATTTCAGATGCGGTCAACATCTCTCCACGCTTCGTAAACCATGCTTGAGTTCGTTGATCATCAATTCCATAATTATCAAGAAGGTAATCTATCTTAGCGTCCATGTTATTGTATAGGTAACGTTAGAACTGCTAAAACCCGTTTTCAAGCAAGAGACACAAACTAACAAAGATGGAACAAATTCAGAGTCAAGAACAATGGGTATTACATCGTCTAGAAAGGTTTTATTCAAACCCTCAGAATCTGACGAAGGTAGAAGAGATTCTAAACGGAACCTCTACCCTTTCTTTAAGAATCATCGATTGGTTCGTGACCAATTACGCAAAGAAGTTCAATGTAGCATTCACGACCAGCAGGAACACATACGTGATAGTATACCTCTCATACAAGAGCCATCTCAAGGCTTACAGCAAGAAGATGTTCGACCCTTTCTGCCGATGCAAGCGAATCAAATTCAAGGGCTTGGACACTACAGTGGGCCAACTAAACTTCTTCGAGTGGGTTCTCTCAGATGAGATTATCCAATATCTCGAAGCAAACCGTGATGCTGTTCATGCTGATATGGAAGCTCGTCTCCAAGAACTCAAAGATAATACTGAAAAAGATACTCGACGCAAACGTCATGAACTTTCTAACTCTGCTACAAACTCCCTTTCACGCCATGACGTCACTGTGAAAGTTTCGTTTGATTAGTAATAATGGAGAAGCAAAGTACAATTCCCCTACCCATAGCAGAAGAAGATGATATGTGTCCAAAAGTCGCTATGTATGTTCTTAGAAAAAAGTATCCAAATCTTCCAGATACAAGATCAAACTGTCCTTTAGGGCAATTTATATTGTTTGTTAATTATGGTTTGAGACAGTATAATTTAGGTCTCAAGATTTATGAAAAACCGCTTGACATGGCAACTGCCAAATTAAAGCTGGTAACAAAAAAGTATGATGGAGTTTTGCTTCTACGAGATAAAACTAAGCCGGAAGTATTTCACTTTATAGCATTTATTGTTCAAAATAATGAAGTGCTTTTCTACGATGCAGATGAGGGTAGACTGATTACGTATAGATTAAAACAAGGAGCAACTCCATATGATTTTGAGGCAAGTTTCTCTGCCTTCTTCCCAGAATATAACATTGTTCAAATAGACTTAATAGAACCAAGTCGAATGCAAGGGGGCAAACGGATAACAGATCCTGAAGCCTATAAGAAGAAGGCGTTAGATACTCTCAAAGAGCACAATATAACACCTATGATGGTTTATACAGCACTTCTTACTAAAAAGATATATAAAGGGCAGAAGGTTGTTTCGAAGATGTTTAATTTTAAAACGTGGGGGCACATTACTAATGATCATGTTTTTGAAGTAAAAAGCAAGGATGGTCAACTATTTCGGTATAAAATTGGATATCGAAGAAAGAATCAGAATTATCACTCCCTCCTAGCAAAAGCTCCTGGTTCTTTTTATACACAAATCTTTACTCATCGTGCACATGGGTATGACTCTGATCGAGCATTTGAAGAAGGCTTTCAAATGCAGGAAAAAAGACAACTTACTCGTAAACTGAAATTGAAACCAAGATACCGGAAGACTCGTAAGAACTAGATATAATCAAATCCAGAAATAAACCAAAGATGTATTCAATCTTGAGACCATCTTTGCTTTATACTGACATCTCACCCGACATAGCCGAACACGATGAAGACCATGACGCATCTGAATGGTCTTATTCTGATCGCACTGTGTTTCGCGGAGCCTTAGATTCCTCATACAAAAATGATGGATTAGATATCTATTGGTTATATGATGACGATTCAAACCGCATTGGCTTAGCCGAGCATGAATCAGATGACCATTCTGTATTCAAGACGTTGTGGTTCAGAGATTCGCCATTTGGTACTCTGTTTCAAGAAGATTGGAAAGCAGGGGAATCTATCTTTACTCTCCTAAGTCCTGAAGCTTACCAAGATTGTTTGGATTCGAATATATTGCTTAAGGGACATAATCGAATCGTATTGCCTCGGTATATCACAGAAGGATTTCCTACGGTATACGAATGCGCTTGTGGAAAATCTTTTTCACCGATGTGTTCAGCAGTGAAAAAGACGGTAGAAATTACCAATCCTATTTTTATTGATGAATCTTTTATTATGTATCAGCCTCCAGTGGATTCTGTTGTATGGTCTAAGCTCCTACTGCGCGGCGCTTCTTCGGAGCAGCCGGAGGAGCAGTCTCAGGCGCAGGCGCCTCAGTTACGGGAACCTCTACCTGAGCAGGAGTTGAGTCTACAGCCCCAGTTACGGAATCAGAATCAGTAGGCTCCTGCTCGGCAGGAGTCTCGTCAGCTACTGCCTCAAAGATAGTAGAAGCCGTAGGACGCGTCTGAGGGAACACCTGAGCGTGAGTTACACGCCAAGTTACACCAAAGGACTGACCGATGATATAGATTGAACCACCCACAACGAGATTCGCTGCCACGTTCTTAGGGAACACGGAACGCAGAGAATCAACCGTCAGGAATACAGGCTTGGTCGCAGAGTCAACTACATCCATAGATACCTTGCCGTCGTACACAGGCAGCTTCAGACGGAACGAAGGAGGATACTTGCCGTTAGGCACATACTCATCTCCATTCTTGTCGGAAGACACACTCAGAATACTGCGGTCATTGAAGCTATCACGGATAGACTCCTCGCCACGCTTCTTGCCAAACCACTTAGAACTGTTCTCAGTGGCGGTCATAATCAACTTCTCCTGAAGGTCCAGAAGGAAGTTGTATAGCTTTGACATGTCATCATCACCAGCGGAACGTGCCTTGGCATACGGATCGCATCCCTTTAGAGATCCAATCAGTGAGTATGATACGTTTCCACTCTTCTCGTCCTCACGCTGTAGTAGGCCTCCGGGGAAGCCCATGCGAGGAAGACGCAGAGAGAAATTCTGGCCGCCGTATAGCATTCGCACTCCTAGACCGCCCTGCTTGTTACGCTTGGCTTCAGGGAAGGAGATGTTCTCAATGTTGGCATTGGTTACGTTTACAATTGCGCTAGTAGACATGGTAGCTGATATGTTTACTAGATAATGGCTGAGAATGTGTAAATCCGTTTTCATCAAATAACCTAATTAGATAACAATATGCTCTGTAATTCTTGTAGAAACAAGACGTCTAATGAGAGGTGTCCATCACTCGCATTAAAAAATCTTCAATTTTGTGGAAAGCATGCTAAAGCAAAAAGACCTCGATTATGGTCAGTTGTGAACTCAGCCGATAGACATGCTATTATGATTCAAAAAATATGGCGTGGATGGATTGTAAGATATATGCTTAAACTAGCCGGAGCTGGTGTCCTAAAGCGATCTATCTGTGTCAATGAAGAAGACGTTGTTAGTTTTGAATCTAATGTCCACCCATTTGATTTCTTCTCCTTCAAAGAAGATAATTTTATATATTGGTTTGATGCGAAAACATTATATCAGATAGCAATCAGCAACGCAAAACCTTTGAATCCTTACACCCGCAAAGAACTCTGCTTAGAAACCCGCAAACGTCTCAAAGAATTCACAACCCATCGCAAGTTTCATAATCGCGAAATGTTTCATGAACCAAAATACTTGGCAGACAGAGATAAGCTTCTGTTTATGTATTGGATAAGCATCTGTCAGAGTTTGGAAGAAAACCTTTTTATAGAACTTAACCCATCAATGTTTCTTTTGCTTAACCAAGCACAATTGTGGACATTTGTAGGTGTATTGAGACATGATTTATTGCTTTGGGCAAAAGAACATAAGGCTGTCCAATCGCAAAGAAATCTGTATTATATGTGGATTCATAACTGCTGGAAGTATCAAACATATACGCTTGATCCAATGCCAGTAATTCTAACAAATGTTGGAAAGACAATTTTGAAGATTTTAGATAACTCCAAGCATAATTATGAGGTCTGTTTCAAAATTTTGACTGCCTTACATAGTTTGTGATTTAAACAGGTCAGGATATGATAGAGTATACCCGCGTTAGAAATGCCTGCTTCTGTTTCCCAGAATAAGTCAAACAATATGGCCAAGAAGTCCGAGACTGCTCCTGCGACCCCTGTAACTCCCGCCCCTGCTGCCGGCAAGAAGGCGAAGGCCGCCCCTGCCAAGACTGAGGTGGTGGTGCCTGTAACTACGCCTGCCGTGGCTGCTGGTGTGGTAGCTGTGCCCACCGAGACTCGCTCCGCCGATGCGATCCTAACCGCTGCCCTTGAGAGTGTGCGCACTCACGCGAAGGCGGCTGCCGAGGCCTCTCGTGCTCTAGTACATGAGCTACAGGAGGCGCAGAAGGCCCTCAAGCGTGAGGCCCGTGACTCCAAGCGCCGCCGCAAGGTAGACCCCGCGACTCTATCCCCCGAGGCGCGCGCTGCTTGGGAGGCTCGCCGCGCCAACAATGCCTTCCTAAAGGTGCGCCCCCTAACGGATGAGCTGTGCACGTTCATGGGCCTGCCGTCCAAGAGCCTGAAGAGCCAGACGGATGTGACGAAGTTCATCTCCGGCTACGTGAAGAGCCACAACTGCTTTGACCCTAACTTCAAGCGTCGCATTCTGCCCGACGCGAAGCTAGCCAAGCTCCTGCGTGTGAAGGACAAGGATGAGGTAACTTACCTGAACCTCCAGACTTACCTGAAGGTGCACTTCCTGAAGCCTACCGCGTAAAGAGCTTTAAGCATAAAAATATACAACCATATCACCCCCAAATATTAGATCCCAAATGGGAATTAATATTTGTTTTCACAAAAACGGATTTGTCAAACTTTAATGATTGTATGTCAAAAGATGCCCCGTCTTTGCCGTGACTTTAACTCAGACAATGGCTGCCAGAACGGTGAGTGCTCGTATGAGCATGAACCATACTGCACCAACAAACGCTGTGTAAAAGCCAACGCGGAAACTACCCATACCCTCGAGAAATGCGGCCAGAAAGGCGGCGGATCTCACGCAGAGTATATTGCTTCCAAAGCAGCAAAGGCGCCTGTGGCACCCCCACCCGTACCTCAAGCACAAGTCAGCAATGAAATCATTGCTGCCGATGCCTACCAGCGCGGACAACAAAACACATGTGGCGAGCTTCTGTTCGCTCTTGTCTCACGCTCATACCCCGACCGTGCTGGCAAAATCACCGGAATGTTTCTGGCAGCGTTAAACCTTGCCGAACTCCGCGACCTGATTTTGAAGCCCGAGTTGCTGGTTGAGCACGTGATCCGTGCCATTGAAGTCCTTGAGGTTTCAAAGAAAGAGGTGTCTGAAACTAAGTAGATTCAGATGCCATTTTTCCATTAAAAATGGATTCAAAAATTATACAAATTAGAGTTAGTAACCTGCTTCGAACTAGTGCCAACCGTGCCTATGCCGAAGACCCGCCGTTTCTACAATCCCCCTCCCAAGGACTTTGTCGGAACGCTTTGCTCAAGCTGCGCATACTCTGCCAGCCAGCCCCACCCCGAGGAGAAGTGCATTGCATCAATGCCCGCCAAGATTGCCAACGCCCGCAAGAGATTCGGCGAGATTGTCTCCAATAACTGCTGTGAAAACGCTGCGATTGCTTCCTACATTAGGTCTTTGGACCTGACGCCGGATGACGTCGCAAAGAAGGTCATTGCAGTCTACTCGCCATATGACTGTGGCGAGAAGGGGCTGGATGGCAAGCGCGACTACACCGTGCTTACCCTCGCCCAGCTTGAGAAGCTTTCCAGCAACACCGTCGACTCCAACGCCGAAGTTGTTTGCTACATTGAGACCACGCTTGGTTTCAAGACCGACGCTGCGCCCCCCGCAGCCAAGACCATTGCCCCCGCATTCATTTCCGACACCTCGGAGAGCGAAGAGCCTGCCATGCCCGCGTACACCGAGTACGCGCTCTACCTTTGGCAGAACCAGTACGCGAGTTACATCAATGAGGCCCAGTCCAGATGGAACAGCCTCGACCCGATGTGGAAACTCGCCTGCATCGCCCTTGCGTCAACCATGCTGGTCTCGTAAAATCGGAAACCCCGGCTCTTTTCAGAGCCATTTTTAACTAAAACGGATTTTATATGCTGATTATACCTATACTAACATAACCATGCCAAAACGTTGTCGCGACGTAGTATCCCGCACTGATGATGGCGGAATACAAATTACCATCGCTGGTAAAGACATTAAGTTCCCAAACATTCATGACTGGGGTGTCTACGCCGAGACCTGTAAATTCAACCCCGAAGATATTATTGGATGGGTTATAATTACATCAAGTTATGGTGAGCAGCATTTTAAGTGTAGTTTAGACGAACTTAAAGTGATTGAACAAGAACTAAGGACGTTTGAATAAACACCTCGTTTTTCAACAAAAACGGATTTATAAATTATATAAAATGAACTCTTATCCCCGCGCCGAAATGTCCGATTCTACTGTTTCCGCTATTCGCGCGCTCTCCGAGTTTACGACTCCCAACAAGCCCCCCAAGGTCAACCCACGCATTCTGTGGGCACCCGAACGCCCGGGCAATCCCGTAGCACGCCAACTCTTTGCGCCTGAACCCCCGGTATTTGCTAATATGGTTCCTCACAACCAGAACAACGGCCACGGTCACCGCAATAAGTAGGCTTCTATGCCTACTTTTTAAATTGAAAACGGAATCAAAAAATACAGAGATTGTCTTTGTAAGATCGCCAAACATGAAACCCATTAACACGAATGTCGCAGCTTTGCTACTCTTGGTCTGCCTTTGGAGTGTTTGGGCGATTCTGCATATAGTGCTCAGGCAACCTGTCAACCCCCCTGCAGACCCTTCTTTTCTGAACGTGGTCGGCTTGATTGACGTGTGTGCCTTGGTTATGGCCTTGTCTTGGAATTCCAATCCTTACGAGACCGAACACCACATGAGGCACATGATGCGAGAGTTCCCATTATTTGGGGGCATCTTTGAGTTCCTATTCATTGACACTGGCCTGCTTTACGCCATGTGTATTGCGATACTCTTATCGACACCTGTCTATTTGTTGGTATTCGCATAGTGCCTTAATTGGCACATTTTTGTACTTCAGAATATTGATTTCAATACTCTGAGGTACACGGAGTGGGGTTCGAACCCACGCGGATTTCTCCATTGGTTCTTAAGACCAACGCCATAACCACTCGGCCATCCGTGTTGCTTTCTGATTTGTTTCCTGTTCTTAAAGCCTCCAATGGGAATCGGACCCACGACCTACAGCTTACAAAGCTGGTGCTCTACCACTGAGCTATGAAGGCAAGTAGTTCTTAAGGGCGAACCAACCCTTACAGTCGATATGGGACTCGAACCCACAACCTTTCGGGTAGAAACCGAATGCACTATCCATTGTGCTAACCGACTAGATGGCCCTTTTGAAGGGTATTGCCAAACCCAATACGGTTCCTCTGGGTTACGATCCCAGTACCTCCCGGTTAACAGCCGAGCGCTCTACCGATTGAGCTAAGGAACCAAGTAGTCCGTGCGGGGATTGAACCCGCGACTCTCCGTTAATAAGACGGATGCTCTACCACTGAACTAACGGACTTACGAAGGCCGCCGCCTTATCATCCATAAGCATAATATATTTAAACCGGTTCCCCACGCAACTCTTTCACTTCTGTATCTGTATATATAATTTCATTAGGTAACTGCAAATACAAGACTGTGCTAAAAAATGGTGTTGTCCGACCATCTAACACAACTGAACGAATCTTTGAATTATCCAATAAAACCCCAAGAAGTTTGTTAAATAGTTTTTGCTTTGATATGCTGTTTCGTACTTGAATACGACATGTTTTACCATCCCACGCACACATATGAGCATTTGGACAATCTTTTTCCTTAAACTGCCCACAAGGCTTTCTGATTTTTGATAAGAACTCTATAGGTGTATCTAATGAAACAAAATGCGTTACTTCGTCAAACCATTTCTTCAATTCAGGTTCAAGTTCTGAAGTCTTGGGTGGCTGTTCCGAAATGGCTGACACCAAATCTGGATTTGTTCTGTTCTTAATATCCAATGTTAACTGATACAAAAGGAATTCATATACTTCTGACTCATATGTTATCTTTTTATATGTTGATAAATCCTGCTTGTTTGGTCCTTCTAAAGCAAGGGAAGATTCCGATTGTTGGATTATAGTATGTGTTACTTCTGATGCTTCTCCACGACCTTCTTTAGGCTTCACAGGTATACGTAATCCACTACGAGTCAGAATTTCAACAATATAACCTTTTCCATCATACATATCTTCTGCCCACGCATATCCTGGAGTTTCACTTTGGACTTTCTTTAAGGCATCTCGCATATCCTCGTAGGATGGTAATTCCAATTCTGAAGAATAACCTGAAATAAGAGGAGGCTTGCTGCTCAGTGGAGGAAATGCTGTATTCTGAAAAGGTAAAAGCAACTTATTAGGAACATATATTGCTTGAGCCCTTCGGAATGGGTCTAATATGAGTGAAACGGGTTCATTATTCAATTCGTCGGCAGCATAAAAAGCATCTTGAATATTTGGGATTTCTGTCACACATGCCAAGTCACGCTTTTTAGTTAACTCCAAATAAGTCTTGTTTTCAAGTATTGGTTCATCTTTGCGAATAAACGGTATTTCAAATATGTTTGCTCTGAAAATAAACTTCTTTTGCTGCCGTGTTACATGACACAAACAATCGACTTCATTGCCGCGCTGAAGTATAATAATGCCTCGTGTTCTGCTTTTGATCTGAGTAGTAAAAAATGTACAGCCTATCGTCATGTCATTTAAGTTAATTCGATAGAAATCTGTTTTTAGCATAATAGCCGTATATTCAAGCTCCTGAAGGATTGTTAGTTTCCCAGCAGTAAACGCATCATCTATGCCTGAAATTACCTTAGACATATGCTTTCTTGCTTTGGAGTCTTCCGAGAATGGTTTCATATCAAGTTCCTTCTCAATCTCTTCCGAATGCGTATCCGACAACTCAGTCCATAATGCCACAAACGAACAACGCAATAATTTCTTAATAGCAAGTCGGGGTGATTCTATTGTTGAACTCAAATTCAGAAACGCAGGCAAGCCTTCAGATGGTCTTCCTAAGCCAACTCTAAAATAACCAGACATTCCTGCTTGTATACGATTACCAGCATCTATAACCAACTTGTAGAATTCTTGTATATGTAACATGTTGAGTAACTCCGAAGGAACATATGCTAGACGATTATATTGTAAAGTTTTTGTTTCACCCAAAATGTAATATTTATCCTCTTTTATGTCTACATCCAACTTTTGCTTTCGAACAGACTTGAAGCAAATTGGTAATGATGGGTTATTCTCCTTATAGCCTGGGTAGTTGTTCCCTATAGTTCTTTGTATGACAGGGAACTCTTCAATTCCAGATTTGTTGTCACCTTGTTTTCGAATCTTACCATTACATACAGGACATACCTTTACCCCATCAATTTCCTCAAGCTGTGATTCATGTAAGGGTATCTTGTCTAGCATACACCAAAAATCGGGACATACAATCACACCATCAGGATTCTTTAGTTCAATCTTCTTATCTTCCGGATACCTTAATGGGTTAAATTGTTCATCAATAATTGCTTGTATCTCTTCTTGTGTCATTACGACTGGCTGAAGTTTTTGGTCAACCTTGCTGGCATAGTCTGGTTTTATAGGAAGTGTTTCCGGATTAAAGTTTTGTAACCTATTATTGAAATAGTTATAGATTGGTGTATCTCTCTTAAAGGTCTTTGTTTTAGCAACAGTTGGTTCTTCTTTCTCAATCACATCGCCTTCCAGATAATCAAACATATTTGAAAATTCAGTATCAATAATCTCTGTATTCACAGTAGACACTTCAACAGGAGCGGACTCTTGCTTTTTAGGGCATACTCTGTTAACATCATCATTTTTGGGATCACTCAAAATATATCTCAAAAGATTAGCATACTTCAAGAAACGACCAACCGAATCAACATCGCTGATTTCAATTGATTTGCGATGTATAATGAGTGATGGGAAATTCCGGAATTGTCTTGTTAGCAATGAAGGTTCTTGCTCAACCTTCTGCTTAATTGTATTCAGCAATACAGTTGTATCTTCTAATGATAAGTGAAGTTCATCTTTAATATCTTCTGGAGTTACGAATGGATCATCTTTTAATATGTTTAGAATCTTTACATCACGAGGATTTATTCCATTGTTAGCATTGTCCGAACGCAAAAATTTAAATACTTGTTGCGATTTACGAGATACTTCAAAAATCCCAGCTAAGCATCCCATACGCAAAGTATCAAAACTATCCAATGAAGTAGAATATTCTATATTCAACTTAACATCCTGTAACACAAATCTGGATTCGGTTATATCACATTGCTTCACGAATGGTGTGATAGAGTCCAAAGTTTTAAACCATTTTATTAGGTCTTCCTTAATGTCTTCTTCGGATACTGTATTATTCGAATCACGATATGAGGCAATAATTATATCATATTTTGTCATAGTAATTCGGTCAAAGTTTTCTCTATTATCGCCTTTGTATAACACTAAAGTTGGTATCCTATCACGATAAGGTTTTGTTTTAGTCCACCAATTATTCCATATTGCCAAATCAAGCAAAGGAAGTTTTGTTCTTTCATCTTTCTTATAGAACTTGTGCCGAGATACTTCGGAGCGTCCTGTAAAGAATGTAATACAAGGCGTTTGTTCGGATACAGTTAATGCATAAAACATTTGCTCAAATCTCGAACGAACAGATTCTCCAAAATCTGTATCAACTAATTCTGCTCTCCAAGTCATTCTCAAAATGTGAACATCTTTTGGTTGAGGAGGATCTAATTTCAACAAATCATTCAGATGCTTTGAATTTGCTTCTAATGATACTATCTGACTCTCAGAGAGCCTTTGGGGCGTTGAAGACCTTTTCAAGGGGAAGTATGGACCCTCATAACCTTCCTCAAATTCCTTGACAACAAATCTGGAATTGGTAACATCTGGATAATGAGTAACAAATAATACATCATCTTCGGGTATGGGTTGCTGAGCAGATGGTATTATGTTTGCTGTTGGCATATCAAAGGGTTCATAAGGCAAGGCATATGCTTTTGAAACTTCTACACCAAATATACGCAACTCTTCGATAGAAACTCCTGGATCAAATAAAGGTTGTAAAAAACTTGGTTTAGCCATCCATTCAGACCTGTTTAATTTCTTAAATTTAATTCCTTCAATTCCTCTTGACTTACAATACGCATAAAAGGATTCCTTTACTGTTTCTTGACCATTCAAAGATATTCTGTCAAATAACATTTCCCAATTGCGTGAATCACTTCTATAATAATCCTTATCAAACTTCAACTGTATCATGATAAACAACCTATCGGGATGAATGTCAAGTGTTCGCCCAATTTGTTGCCTTACAACTCCTATAGTATCATCTTCAAAAAATGATACTTTAAGGGTCTTATCGTTGAATTTTACTGTAGAAGGTAACATCTTATTGTAAATGGCATAAAAAGTTAAAACGGATTTACGAATCTTAAATAATGGATGAGCAACCAACATGTTTCCAGTTACAGCGAAACAACTCCAATCATTATCATCGGCCGAACCAACGTTTATCTCGGATGATTTCCGGATATGCATCATTTACAACCGAATCAGGAGCGAAGTGTTTAAGAATGCTTCAGATGGCAGGAAATTCTATACCTGTGACATCATGAATGACGATGTGAGCAAAATGCTAAAACTGCTATTCCAAGATTTTCACTGCTCAACGACAGTGACTCCCCTAGAGGATGGCATGACCAACGTATCGTTAGACTGGAGTTAAAGTGGCGAATCAGAAATGATCATGCCACAATACTTTACAGGATTTTTTGCGTAATTTACTGATTGATAAACTCCTAACTGAATACAGTCGTGAAGAAGTTTTCTCATATTTGTCCAAAATTCAGGAGTATGACCAATGCTTGCTGTCATCAGATGAGCCATCTCATGAATCAGAACAAACATCACCGTATTCTCTTCTATTAACGAATAGGGAGGACTTGTCTTATCACGCAAACAAACAACAATCTTTTCACCCTTATTTTCTGAATAGGATGTGCTATCAGCAGTCAGATCGTTCTCCTCTAAAGCATCAGGATCAAATCTGGAAACGAGTCGTTGATAGGGTTCATCTAATTTCAAGGATGGGTCTTTACAGTGGTCACAAATTTTCACAAGGTTAGAACGAAGTCTAGACATTCTTTCTGCGGCTTCATGTTTATCAGGCAAATCTTGAACTTTGTAAGATCGTCCATCAGACGCTTTTACAAGAGTGTTATTTTTGGGTCCGCTGAGGTATGAATATGCCAAAGCAAGTCCAGTTCCTGCTATTGCTACTACTGGTATCATTATACTTTAATTATCTTTTTTTAGTATATCTTCTCTTTGTCTTACGTCTCCTCTTGCCTCCCGCCTTTCTATACATCTTCTCTCTCTCTATCTGAGCCGTAACCTCTTGGTCGTGTTCTTTATCAGTAAGTTCTGGCATGCCTTCCATCTCACCCGTATAATGCTGATTCTTTCTGAACAAGGCGTTTTTTATTTGAAGTTTGTGGCTATCTAGAACATACTTTCTATTGCGACCTCGTTCTTCATCAACATATCTCTTTGCAAACTCTTCGGCATCCTTTTGGTGTGCTTGACCTTCGGGAAGACCTTTGCCTTTCATTTAATCAAATACAGAGAAATGGATTCTTTTTTTATAGAAAAAAGACCTATACAGACGATGTGTGAGCCTGTTGGTCTAACGCCAAACCCGGCTTTTCCGCCCCACATTAACACATCTTGGCTTCAGTCCTATGGACTAAACTACGCCGTGTTTCAAGTCAAGTTTGCTATTG
>Ga0181349_1000423_pt1 | contig 17919 bp, 14 predicted proteins | sample Su13VDMM110SD_FD_130106 | JGI IMG/M metagenome (GOLD analysis project Ga0181349, IMG submission 130106) | Freshwater viral communities from Lake Michigan, USA - Su13.VD.MM110.S.D | ecosystem: Environmental > Aquatic > Freshwater > Lake | place: USA: Michigan | collected 2013-07-16 | reverse complement strand
CTTTTTTCCGTCATTCTTTTTCCCATCATGGTTTTTAAAAGTCTATATTTATCACGTACTCCTATTTTTTTAAAAGCATCTTTATCTTTTTGGGGTAAACTTTCAAAAAAAGCATTCAATTTAACGTCAGATATATCTTTTAAAATGTTTATTTGAATTTCTTTATCTGGAATTTTATTGATTTGACCTTTAGTGACTTCATCCAATGAAGCATAAATTTCATTTAATTTATTACTTCCAAAATCAATAGAACCCTGTTCTAAATTTAAGTTATTTGATTTATTATTATTAGAAAACATAGCTATATATATAATAACACATATTTTTAAATAGTCTTTCATTTTTTTTAAAAAGATTTAATTATATCTTCATATAAATCTTTTTTACTTTTGCATTTATTTGTTTCTTTGTTTGTGGTGTCAATAGATAATTTATTGCAAATTTCAATTAAATCTTGGACTTTATAATATGTAATAGATTTAATTGGTTTTTCAATATTGTCAAGTTTAAAAAAAGTTAGCTTTATATTATCTATTTTACTTGCGTTTTCTTCATATCCAAATTTTCCATTATTTAAAAAATATACAATAAAAATATTATTGCTATCATTCATGAGTAATTCATAATAAGTTTTGTTTTTAACAAAAAGCACATTTATATTTTCAATAACACATAATGTTAAAAAAGTATTAATATTTAATTTTTCTTCATTTGCTAAGTTATTTTCTATATTTGTCAAAGTGGTAAATTTATATTGTTTAATTATTGGTTTATGTTTGCGTATCTCTTCTACATAACCTATTTTAAGTTGTTTTTCAGTAATAATATTTTTATTTTCAATCAATTCATATTTAAGATGTCCGTTTTTAATTAAAAAAAAGCACCAAAATAAACTATCTTTTTCTCTCGGAATAAAAATATTATTTTTGTTATTGTTTTTGACAATATTACTAGTTAAAGTCACACTTTTATTTTCTTTTACATTTTCTTTTACATTTTCTTTTTTCTTTAAAATATTCTCAATGTTTTTTTTACTGAATTCATACTCTTTTAATTCACTAAAAAAAATATCCATATTTGTATTCATATATGTAGTCATATTTTATTTATTAATTTATTTTATATCTTTAATATCTTTTGTAAAGTATGTATTTTTATAGTCTTTTTTTTGTTGCTCTACTTCATTTAAAGTAATTTCTTGAGTATTTACATAATTAATATACACGTTAAGTTCATCAAGTATTTCTTTTTTAAGTTCAGATAAATTTATATGGACACCATACTTATTTTCATTTAATGTAATGTTAGGATATTTATGTAATATTCTTAATACTTCTATTTGATTGAATTTATTCATATTTTCGATTGCTTCTCTAATATAATTTAATTCACTTACAGAATAATTATTAATTTCGTTAGTGTCTATTGATACTTCCATTTAATATTCTTAAATACATATTTTTAAATTTTATTAATATATTATATATTTTTAATTTTCATTATTTAATTCTCATCACCAATAATTAATTTGGGTTTATTTCTTTTTAAATTATCTCCCATAAATCCTTTTTCTACTTTTGGTTTAACTAATTCGCCAATAATTGAAATAAATTTATCATTTAACTCAAAACGTTGGCCTATAACTCTTACATTGATTTTATCACCTTCTTTAATTTCTGAAAAGAAGGAATTATTAAAATGATGATCTTTTGCTACAAAAACTACTACTGGTGACGGAACATCTACAGCACTTTCTGCCCTAATCCCTGCCTTTGTAATATTTTTTGCTATACATGATATTAACATACCTTCAACTGGAAAACATATATCACATTCAAATATTACTTCAAATGATATATTTATTCCTCTATTAATTATACCACTGGAATAGGTAATTATTTTAGAGGAGTGTGGCTTTATATAACCTTCTATTATACACTTACCTTCAAAATTTGCTGTTATTACATTTTCAATATTTTCTTTTATATTTTTACCTATTGCAACAATTGGTAAAGTAACATTTCGTGTAATTAAACATCTTGAATATATTGAGTTTATTTTAGATTCTTTTTTTTTATTGATACGTTTTAAATTAAGTTCCATATTTTCTATATTTTATATACATATAATTCTTTTAATTATTTTCAATTTTATTTATTAAAAATAATTAAACTTTTACTTGATACAAATTATGATATAATGCCATTTCAGGTGTTAAAAACCATTTTAATTTGTCTTTCTTAATTTTATTATAATACCTCAAAATAAATTCTTCTATTATACATAATTCATTGTGGTTAATTGAATCACTAATAACACGCCCATTCGCATCTTTTTGAACTTTTGTATTTTCAGAAGTATACTTTATTTCTCCTATAATATCATTTATTTTTTTTATGGTTTTGTCTTTTCCCGCTTCATCACATCTCGCACCAGTATCGCGTTTAGATGCCATATCTTTTGTTTTAAAAACTAAGTATTTATTTTGTTTTTCATAACCAATAAATCCAACATTTTTATTATATTGTTTATCATTAAAAGTTAGAGATTTTTTTCCTTCAGGAGAAGCCAATAATTCTCTTTTATCTTCTGGTTCTGCTTCAACCCATTTATTATTTTCATTTAAAATCATAATCTTCATTTTATTTAAATCATATAATACAAAAGCAGTAAAATTATCTGTCACTATACTTTTTTCTTCAAAATATTTTTTGCTGTAATATTCTACTATATCTTTATTTTTATCTATATTTTCCAATGAATAAATGAAATTCATTAAATCTAATTTTCCATTATATAATAAAGTTTCAATCATATGTGATATTAAAAACTCTATTAAATATTCTTTCATTTCTGGATACTCATTTGACATTTTTTTGATTACTATACCGCAATGTTTATACCAATTATCGTCTCCTCTTGGCACTTTTTGTTGTTTCATATATTCTTTTGTCAAATTAAAATTACTATTCATTTCATCTAATATTGGGATTCTTTTTTCACCTTTGGACGCACCTAAATCTAATTTTTCTGTAACTATTTTTTCAATATTTCTGCCTGGTTTTAATATTTCTTGATTTATTTCAATATTAATCATCTCATGTTTATAATCAATAGGTACTGACCTATCATAAATAGAAATATTTTTATCTATTAATTCAATCGGCTGAAATAAATAATATTCTCCAATATTTATTAGTCTACCATTTCTGCCATATTTATCAACTATAAATTCATTATTGTCTTCTATTAATTGTGTTAATGCGGCATAAATTTGAACTAATGGATATATTTTTGGTGTTTGTATTGATTTTATTAACATATCTTTTTTATAAAAAAACCCTTCTTTCATAAGCATTCTTATTCTCTGCATAATTTTTTCAGAATTTATAATAATAAATTTTTCATTATACGTATCTTCATTTAAATCTTCATCTGTTATTTTTTTATTTGGCGAACAAGAATAATAACATTCTTTCATATAATCGCAAGCTGGTGAATAAGGAGCATCTCCAATTTTAAAATCATTAATTACTAAACCCGAAGATAATTTTTGAGTGATTGGTTCTTTTAATAAAGCCGATATATTTTTTTGGGTAAAATTTGTTTGGTCGTGATTAATAATGCAATCTACTGCAGTTTCCTTTAAAAGTCGTGTTACTTTTCCAATTTGTATTGCTTTGTATTCAGCTATACGATAAATGTATAAATCCGCTGCTTCTTCTTTATTTTCTTTTCCAAGTATTGTTCCATGCATAAATATTTCTACATTTCTCTTTTCAAAAGGTAAATCTTTGTGGCTAAAATTACGAACTGTTCTGCCTATTGTTTGCTCTGGACGATTCATATTATACCAAGGATCTAAAATATGACATTGTCTTATGAATTTTAAATCAATACCTTCTGAACCTGCTTTTGAGATTAAAACAACTTTAATTTTATGGCCTTCTTTATTATCTTCGTTTGTTAGCCCTTTTACTTCATAATCATTATCTGGAGATATTCTTGGGTCACCTGTTATCATAGAATAACGTGCTGGCATAAATTGTTTTTTATTTTCTGGAGGTTTCATAGTTCTAACATCAACAACCTCCGTTGGTCTATCTTTAAATAAAGATTTTACATTTTGTCCGTATCTAACAAATCCCATTTCTTCTAAAGCAAGAGCCATAGGTATTAATCCACTATCAATATATTGTGAATAAATTAATATAATTCCTTCAGAAACATAATTGGTATCTGGATTTAATATATAATCCAATACACATTTTATTTTTGAACTATATTTTCCTATTTCTTTTTGAGAAAAAATTTTCCCATATTTGTCAAGTACATTTTTTTTATATTCAAAATTTCCTTTTTGTGGAGGTGATTTTTCGTCAATAAAATTCATCATTCGTTTTAATCCTGTTTTACCTGTAAGTTCTCGTGGATCAATTTTTATTTCATATGTTGATGTATCAGATACATCAGACGATTCATCACCTCCTAATATAGATTTACTATTTGTTTTATTTATTTTATTTGTTTTATTTGTTTCTATAGTTTTTGTAACATTTACTATTTCAGGTTCTTCATCATAGTCTTCAGTTAAATTAGATATGATTTCTGATTTTATATTTTGGTCTTCATCTATTTCAAATTCATTTTCATTTTCAATTTCATTTTCATTTTCATTTTCATTTGGAGATAACTCTGAAAAACTCTCCGATAATTCTTCTGAATATGTTTCTTTTTTTATTTTTCCCAAGAAATTTTTTAACCCTTCAATTGGGTATGAAATAATTAATGATTCTATTGGAACTTGTAACAATGTGTAACCGAATGACTCCATATTTTCAAAATTAGGCATATCTCTTACAACTCCTTTTTTTGTTGTAATTGAAAAACTTTTATTCCTTAAGTTATAAATAATATATTTATAGGCACAATATTGACACATTCCACAATCATCACAATCACCGATAGTATTTAAATATAAACTCAATATACGTTTTTTATCTTCACTTTTAATTTTTTTTAAGTTCATTTGATAAGATGGGTATTTAATAAAAGGAAATGTGTTTTCTTTCGCAAATTGATTTGGATAAACTCTATACGGAAATGTATATATGTCTTCTCCCCTAACAAATGATACATATCCTGTAGCTTTTCTTATTAATAGTTCTTTACCATTTTTTTTAATATCTCCATTTTTTTTAAATACATCTTTTACTTCAATTCTTCCGCGTCTATCATTTGTATTCATTAAATTCAATAACCAAATGATCTCTTTGTAACTATTATACATTGGTGTGGCAGACAATAATAAAAATCTCATGTTTTGTGCGGACTTTACTAATATTTCTAAATAGAGTGCCACTTTTTTGTTTTCGTTATCATCCGTTTTACGAATATTATGAACTTCGTCTATAACTATTAGCCTATCATTAAATTCTTTACGAAGCCTTTTAATTATTCTATTATTCAATGTTATTTTTACATCTTTTGTAGATTTACCAGTTTTTTTATTTTCTTCAGTTGCTTTGTTTAATTCTTCAGCATAATTCAATGTTCTAATAATATAATTCGCAAATTGCCCGTATCCCAAAAAAATATAATAAGTATTTATAAGGTTTTTTATTTGGCTTATTATTTTTTCTTTGGGAATACCTTTCATATTCATTGGATTTATTTCTTTTAATAATTTATTTCCTGTGCATGCACGGATATTCCATATGCCATCTACAAGTTTTAATTTTCTTTCATCAAATAGTTGTAACTTAAAATTATCTTGGACGTTTTCTGAAGCCACTATTATTATTCTTTTTGTTATACCCGTTTGTTTCATATAGTCACGATGTTCTTCGCATACACCTATTGAGCTACACGTTTTTCCACTTCCTAATCCATGAAACAATAATAAACTGCTATATGGAGTTTGAAAAGATAAAAAATTTTTAACGAATATTTGATGAGGAGAAAGTTCAAACTCTGCTTTGCTTAATGCGTCCGCATAATCTTTTATATTTTCGTGAATAGTCCCTTCATATTTTGTGTCGTTGAATTCTTTTTTAGAAGCTATTTTTATATTAAAATTTGGGTCATTTAAATCAGGATATAAATATAAATTTTCTTCAGGATTTTTAGCGAGACAATCTCCTTCTATTAATTCTTTTTTTAATAAAAATTTATTACATTTATTAGAATATAAATTTTCATCATTACAATTAAGTTTTTTAAATTCTGGTTCTAAATTGATATTACAAGAATCTAACGTTGATTTATTGGCTAAAACTTCGTCGGATAAAGGTTCTTCTTCTGTACTTGATTCTTCTTCGCTTTGTTCCTGAATAGATGCTATGCTCGGTTCCGTATCTGATTCGGACACAACAATTAATTTAGGCCCTATTTTTTTTTTAGTTTTATTCATAATTAATACTTATATACTATAAATATAATCTATATTCTTTTAATATTTTATTAATATCTGTAATTAACTTTATTTTTTCTAAATTATATGGTCTTATTGATGCTATGCATTCATCCAATGTTTTCCATTCTATTTTACTTACTTCTGTAACTTGAAATAGATCCAAGTTATAATCTTTATTATCAATATATGCTAAATAATATTTGTGTTTATATGATTTATAATTTGTTCCTATAAATGTTTCTTCAAATGGAACTATATTTTCAATAACAACAATTTTATTTTTTAATATTCCTGTTTCTTCTTCAAATTCTCTTAAGGCACAATCAATATCTTTTTCTTTATTGTTTCGCCTACCTTTTGGAAATTCCCACTCTGGTTCATTCCATGATGTAGTACTTTTTTCAACAATATCTTTTAATGTTATTATTTCATTATTTATTTTAATTCCGCTACGTATTGAATCCATTTTTTTTGAAGAAATTACTTCTTCATTTTTATATTGTGTGTTAATTATATTTCCCCACATTTTTTCCCATAATTTTTCAAAAGAACCATCTAGTATTCTTGCTTTTTCATCTATAGACATTTCATCAATTATATTTTGAATTTGACAAATGTTATATGGCGAATATTTTCCTCTAATAAAATCTATATATCCAAAACTATCTTTTCTGCGTATCATTAAAAATTGCACTTTGTTTTCTTTTATTCTAAACAATATTATACCATAACTCGTTATTGGTAAGGTACATTGGTAAAATAAATGCCCCAATTTTCCACAATTATTACATACATTTTTATTCATTTTAAATGTTTAACTAAATCTATTTTTATATGTTTAATTAAATTTATTTTTATATTATTTTATTCTAATGACTTATCTTGACCCTAACATATGGGGACCGCATTATTGGTTTTTTTTACATACTTTGTCAATGACTTATCCTATTAGACCTAATGCTTTTACAAAAAAAAAATATTATGAGTTTATTCAAAATTTACCATTATTTATTCCTGTTGAAAAAATATCAACCGAATTTAGTAAATTAATCGACCAATATCCAATTACACCATATTTAGATAATCGCGAATCTTTAATTCGTTGGATGCATTTTATTCATAATAAAATAAATCAAAAACTTGAAAAACCTGAATCGTCTTTAAATGATTTTTATATTAACTATTACAATAATTATAAACCCAGTATCGTAAAAAATCATGAGTTTAATAAATTATTGGGTAAATTTATTTACTTTATACTAATTTTTTGTTTTATTGGAGCAATTTATTATTTATATAATATATGATTAAAAAGAATTATGCCGAATATCCAGTTGAGTTAAATAAGTTAAAAGATGACTTAAATGAAGCAAACAATATGGATATTAACTTTTTTTTTGATAACAGAGCATTCCAAACGTTGAATTTTGATATGAACTTTCCAATACAAAATTTAAGAGAGGCTATAACTAATAGTTTAAAAATATTTTTAGGAAATAAATTTCCACAAATAAACCCAGATGACATGGAACACTTATTTAATGAAAATGTGGATATAATTGAATTTTTAAAAAATAAAAATAATATTGATATTATCATTAATATTAGGTCCCTTAAAACACTGACTATAAAAAATGGTAATGAATTAACTTATGAAGAAATGTATTTTTCAGAAGATAAAAACCTAGTCGCAATTATTTTATTTAAAATATTTTTTTCATTAAAAAGAGAAATAAATTCAAATTATATATATTTAAATTCCCATCCAATTATTACAAAACAAGATATTAACACTATTAATAGCTTGGATGAATTAGATATATATAAAATAATATTTAATAAATATCTACGTTTATTTGAAAATATTGCCAATAGATTAAATGTTAATATTAATAGTTGGATGTTAATAAATATACTAAACATATGTTTATTATCCGCAGGTAGAATAACACAATTTTTTTATCAATACATTGGTTTTTTGAATAGAAATGATATTTTAACAAATAAACAAATTAATTTGTCATTCGCAAATCAAAATTATACAAATTTAAATAATTATTCCACTTATATAAATCTTATGTTTAATATTTTTGATGGTGATAATAATTTAAGTATAAATGACCTAATTATGGGTACTAATTTTATTTTTATAGACGTTATTAATGGAAATATAATAATTACAAAATACACCAATTTGTGTCTAAATACTTCTTTTTTAAGGAATTTACCACTGGCTTTGGTAATAAATAAAGAAACATATAATTTTGACCGAAATACTATTGATGATAATTCACAATTTAGATGGACCATAGACCAAAATAGTTTAAATCAAATAAATATGCCACAAAATAAAGTATTAGTTAAACAAGCTCCTTATATAAATAATTTGCTTTTAATGGTCTCTAATAGAGAAGCATTATTTATTTTTGAAAAGTACAACATTACAAAACCAGAATGGTTGTTAAGAGAAGAAAAAGAAGAAAAAAAATCAAATGATTATTTAGAAAGTCATGGAGGAAAACGTAAATTAAAAATAAAAAAAAACACCTTAAAATATAAACGACAACAAAAACATAAAACTAAACACATTAAACCAAAAATATAAACCAAAAATATAAACCAAAAATATAAACCAAAAATATAAACCAAAAATATAAAACAAAAATATAAACCAAAAATATAAACCAAAAATATAAAAAAAATAAAAAAATAAAAAATAATATATATGATTGCTAAACATAATATAGGTGGAAGTGCGTTAGCATCTGGTGGATTTGGATGTGTATTTAATCCATCTTTAAAATGCGAAAACAAAAAAAGAAATAAAAATAAAATTAGCAAACTAATGATAGAAAAATATGCTTATAAAGAATATGATGAAATTAAATTAATAAGATTAAGATTAAAAAGTATAAAAAACTATCAAGATTATTTTTTAATTAGTGATATTCAAATATGTCGACCAGCAAAACTTACCAGAGATGATTTAAAAAATTATAACAAAAAATGTACTGCGTTACCTAAAAATAAAATTACTAAAAAAAATATAAATACTTCATTGGATAAACTGATGATATTAAATATGCCTAATGGTGGTATTCCAGTTGATGATTATATTTATGAAAAAGGTTCATTCAACGATTTATTAAAAATTAATAATTCACTTATTGACCTTTTACAAAATGGTATCATTAAAATGAACGAGAAAAATGTATATCATTGTGATATAAAAGATGCGAATGTATTAGTTAAAATTAATGGCGGAAAATTACAAACAAAATTAATAGATTGGGGTCTTTCTACAGAATATATTCCATTTAAAAATGAACCTTTTCCAAAAACATGGAGAAATAGACCTTTGCAATTTAATTCTCCATTTTCAGTAATTATTTTTACTGATTATTTTGTAGAAAAATACACAAAATATATTCAAAATGGCGGCAACCTTACAAAAGAAAATTTAAAACCATTTGTAATAGACTATATTTATTTTTGGATAAAAAAAAGAGGTGCGGGGCATTATAAGTATATAAACGAAATAATGTATATTTTATTCAGTAATGAACTAAAAAATATGGATAAGGAAGTAAAAAGACAAATTATAGAAAATGAATTTACTTTATCATATATAACTAATTACATAGTAGAAGTATTAATTAATTTTACTTATTTTAAAGAAGATGGTTCATTAAATCTGAGAGTTTATTTAGACAACATATTTATTAAAATAGTAGATGTATGGGGATTTATAACAATATATTTTCCGATACTTGAAATTTTATATGACAATTACCATAAATTAAATGATATACAAAAAAACATATTTAATTCAATAAAATACATATTTGTTAATTATTTATATGCTCCAAGAATTAATCCCATAGATATTGAAAAATTAGTGATTGATTTTCAAAAATTAAATGTTTTGTTTGAAATGGAAAATAATTTAGAGTTAAATAAAGGTAATTTAAATAATAATTCTTCTCCAAAATTGTCAAAATTGGTGTTTAAAAAAACAGCTAAAGTAAAAGGGAAACAAAAATTAATTATGTTGTCTGGAATAAATAAAAAAACACTAAAAAATAAATCAAAAAAATAAAATATAATGGATACAAAAAATAAAATATAATGGATACAAAAAATAAAATATATTAGAAATATATAAAATGGAAAAAGAATTTAAAAACCTCTGTACGCCAGCAAAAGTATATTTTGCTATTGGCATTATTTCTTGTATTGTTGCGTTATTTAATAGTATGGCGATTTTAGCAGTTTTTGTAAAACTAATTTTTATATTTGTTTGGACGTTTTTATTGAATTTATTATGTAGTAAAGGATATAAAAACTTGTCCTGGTTTTTAGTATTGTTACCATATATAATTGTTTTATTAATTGTTATTGGTGTGTTAAAACAATCAAAAAATACACAACAATTAATGCCTGTTGTTAAATATCCTACACAACAATAATGTGTAAAAATGTAAAAAACATAATTTATATTATTAAATAATAATATAAATGAGATTGGAAATTTTTGTATTAGGACTAACAGCATTTTTTATTTATAATACATACAAAGATGGAAAATATACGAAAATGTTATTGTCCTTTAAAAAATATTATAAAATGATTTTTTACGCATTGTTAGGAATAGGATTATATGTTCTTTTAAAAAAAAATCCTTCCCAAGGAAAAAATATGTTATTATATGCAAATAATTTCGTTAAATTTATGCCTATAGATAAATCCTCTGTGGACATGTTAAGCCCGATTTTTGATTTAACTTCTACAGGAGAAGAAAGTTTTATGGAATCTTTTAATAACATTGAACGTCCTAATTTTAGTAATTCAGAAAAAAGAATATTAAATTCTGGTAAAGGTTCTACAAAACGTTGTGTAAGTGAAACAAAAAAGAAATATGTAGCCGCACAACAAAATTGGACGTGTGGGCATTGTGATACTCAATTAGACCATACTTTTGAGATAGATCATAAAGTTAGATTAGAATATGGCGGAGATAATGACGTCCAAAATTTAATAGCATTATGTCGCAATTGTCACGGGAAAAAAACCGCAAGTGAAAATATGTAAATGTTATTTTTAATGGTTTTATTTTTTATGGTTTTATTCATAAAAATATTATATTATTATTATATAGCACCATATGGATAGAACAAGACCAACGTATGATTATGGGAAGAACAAATCAAGCAACATAAAAGATAAAATATTAAACAATATATCGTATTTTGTTATATTTTTTCTTATTATATGTGTTATATTTACACTATTGCTAATATTTAAAGTACCATTTACTGGTACTGATACAACAGACACAAAAGCTTTAAATTATTCATTTATTGTTATTACATTTGTAATGTTTCTATTATTTTTTACTGCTGTAACTATATTACCTGTTTTAAAGGATTTTAAAACTTTTTTATTACAAATTCATAATGTGTTTTATGTTGTATTATATGTTATATTTTTAATACTTTTATTTGGATATCTTCCGAGTAATGTGTTGAATACATATGCTTATATCATTACACCCGCAACTATATTATTCTCGGCATATTTATTTTATAAAAGTTTCAATACTAATTATATTACTGAATTTAATGTTAATTATGAAAGAATTAAATCCATGATTTTGTTTTTTTGTTTAATTGCGTTATTTATTATTTATTACGTAAAAGACCCTGGCGGATATATCACAAAATATTTTGGGTTTTCATCTGTTTTTACTATTATTTTGTCAATATTTTCATTTTTATACTTAGTAATATTACTAACTTTGCCAGATGTTTTTGGTGAAAATAAATCAACCACAACTGATAGCTTATTAAATAAATTTTCAACAACTTCTGTTTTTGGAACTATTTCGTTTTTTGTATTTTTAATTATTGTTACTGTAACATTATCTATTATGAAAGGAGAAGATAGTTCATATTATAATTCTGTATTACCTTTGGCAGTAACATTAACGATGATTTGTTGTATTTTTTGGAGTTTAATTTTAATACCTAACTTATTTCCTGAATTAACAAATGCCTCTAATGTTTTAAGTAAATTAGACCTATATAAGAAAGGATTACTAGTGCTCTTTTCCATAATAATAGCAATATTTATAATTTTGTTTATTACATATAACGTTCAACAATCTTCAAGTCTTTCAAGTATAATACTAAATATTATTTTAATTCTTATTGTTCTCACGATAATTTATAAAACTATTATTATAGATTTACCATATGGTAATTCTAAAAAAAATAGCTTTTTTGACTTAATTATTAGCACTATATTTTTTATACCTTGTATCCTAAGTAACACATTTAATTTCTTTTATGATTTTTTTAAAGAACAATATAATTTAACCACATGGAACGCATTAACACTATTAGCTATTTCTATTATTTTACCTGTCGTTTATTTTTCTGTACCAATAATATTAGATAAAATATATTTACAAGGAGGTAAATTATTAGTGAATAAACCCATTTATCTAAATAATACTTATACTCTCGGTAACTATGACACACTCAATGGAAGCGATAAATTTAATTATCAATATAGCATCTCTTTTTGGTTTTATTTAAATTCTGTCCCACCTAACACTAATCCTTCATACACAAAATTTACAAGTTTATTAAACTTCGGTGAAAAACCTAATGTGCTTTATAATGCTTCTAATAATGTATTAATTATTACTATGCAGCAAACTGGACTACAAGACAAAACATCTAATAAATTAATCGAATTTGATGAAAATGGTAATAGAATAGTTTATAAACAAAAAAATGTCTTACTACAAAAATGGAATAATATTATAATTAATTATAATGGAGGTATATTAGATATCTTTTTAAATGGAGAATTAGTTAAATCTAATATTGAAGTGGTACCTTATTATACTTTAGATAATTTAAATGTCGGCGAAGATAATGGAATTAATGGTTCCCTATGTAACTTAATATACTTTAATAAACCTTTAACATCATATAATATTTATTATTTATACAACGCAGTTAAAAATAGAACACCACCTGTAATGATAGATAATAACGTAACAATAGTTAAAGAAAATGTCGCAACCGTCCAAACATCCGCAAGTGGAATAATATAATAAAAATAAATATGCTATAAATATTTAATACTTTACAAAATAAAAATTTATTAGATTTAAAAAAAAATAAAAAATAAAAAATAAAAAAAATAAAAAATAAAGGATATAATTTCTTAATCTATATTATACTATGACTCCATTAAATATTATAATTATTGTAATTGTCATTATACTAATTTTAATGATATTAAGGTATATGTTATATAACCCATACAACTTACAAGGATTGCAAAACGGACAAACCGCATCAGTTATTTCAGCAAGTTCTTTAGCGACAAATGGATCATCTGTTCCAGCAAGTAACTTTGCTTATTCTATTTGGTATTATGTAAATGATTGGAATTATCGTTATGGTGAACCCAAAGTTATTTTCGGAAGAATGGGCTCAAGTTCTGCTACAAATGGTACTTCTTCTGTTAGTGGTATCAGCGGTTTAGATCCTTGTCCTGCGGTCGTATTGGGGGCCGTTGAAAATAATATTGCTGTATCTTTAGGATGTTATCCTGGTATAAATCAAGAACCAACTACTACTGGTGGAAGTACTGTTGTAAGCACATGTCTCGTGTCTAATGTTCCTATACAAAAATGGGTTAACTTAATAGTTAGTGTTTATAACAGAACTATGGATATTTATATTGATGGAAAATTAGTTAAAACATGTATGTTACCTGGTGTCGCAGCTGTTAATAGTAATGCTGACGTTTATGTAACACCATCAGGTGGTTTTGATGGATGGACTTCTAAATTTCAATATTATCCAAATCCATTAAATCCTCAACAAGCATGGAATATTTATTCAAGTGGTTACTCATCTTCTTGGTTTAACATGTCTCAAACTTATCAAATTCAAGTGTCATTAATAGAAAATGGAACTACACAAAATACTGTAACTATTTAATATAATTTTTTCTTGTTTAATTAATATATAAATGAGTGATAATGTATTTAATTCATTTTCAACAACATCCAGTAAACCAAGATTTAACTTTAATGATTTATTGGACTCTGATAGTTTAGTATTAAAAATTGCCTTTTTACTATTGGTGGTATTTGCCTTTGTTGTATTATTGAGATTAGGCGTAACTATTATTGGTTATATCTTTAAGGCAAATGAATCACCTCATTTGATAGATGGGATGGTTGATGCTACTCAAATGCTTGTGTATCAACAAGACCCGAGCAATAATAATTCTGTCACAATTTATAGGTCTGTTAATGCTAATAATGGTATTGAATTTAGCTGGTCTGTATGGATTTTTATTAATAATTTACAATACCTTGAAGGACAATATAGACATATTTTCCATAAAGGCAATGGTAATTTAGAAACAAGTGGATTAGTTTTTCCAAATAACGCCCCTGGCTTATATATAGCACCTAATACCAATAACTTAGTTGTTGTTATGAATACATTTAATGTAATTAATGAAGAAATTATTATTCCAGATGTTCCACTTAATAAATGGGTTAATGTAATCATTAGATGCCAAGAGAGTGTATTAGATGTATATATTAATGGCACTATCACAAGAAGCTTACAACTCCAAGGTGTTCCAAAACAAAATTATGGAGATGTTTTTGTGGCAATGAATGGCGGGTTTGATGGATATATATCCAATTTGTGGTATTATAATTATGCTTTAGGAACTGCTGCTATACAAAATCTCATTAAAAAAGGACCTAACACAACTATGGTTGGTTCAGATGGAAGTGGAATGAATGACAAAACTCGCAATTATTTGGCCTTAAGATGGTATTTTGTCAAGTAAATTATTACAAAATTTTAAATAAGAAATTTAATAAATATAATGTTATTAAATTTCTTGTGTATTATATAAAAAAATGTCTTCAGGATTTCAGTATCTTCCTAAACCTCCAAGAGTTTGGTCGCGGGTCCAAAATAGATGTTCTACTAATACGGACAATTCTTCTTTAGTATATGTTCCTTTAAGTAATGAATATATGCCACAGGCTGATGCTAATTATAAAACTCAAATGTATGTTAAAGGTAATGTATTACAATATAAAAAAAATAGTTCTTCTTTAACAAAACAACAAAAATATTCTTTAATTTCAAAAGGTATGTGGGTTGGTAAAAAGTCATATGCTACACAATCTGAAACATATACTAATCCTAATACCACAAGTTTATTAAGAGTTAATTATTCTAATATTCCTTTTCCTAATGTTATTGTCGGCTATCCAAATAATATTTCAGGACCATTCCAATATAATGTTGCTAATCCATTTGATTGTTCGACTAATTTATTACAAGATGGTGGAAATTTGGTATGTAATGCTGTTGTTAGTCCATGTACTGGGGAAGTAACCCAGACTTTTACAGAACAACAATGTTTTCCTACTACTTGTTCTAATGTTCCAGGACCCATTACAGATTTATGTTGGAACCCTAAAATACAAACTTGGTATCCAAAAAATAGAACAACTATGAATAATAGTGGTACTAAATGGCCTGACAATTATAAAGGGTTTGTCAGTGCTGTAAAACCTGAACCACCTACTCTTTTAACTATTTATGGTGGTTGTGGAACTATTAGTTTAACATGGTCTTATATTGAGTCTGCTTGTATTCCTGTTTCTAATTTTTATATTTTTGCAAATGATGTTTTAGTTGAAATATTGTCTTACGAATATACATCTACAACTCTCACAGGTTTGAGTTTTAATACAACTTATTCTGTATATATTAAATCTGTCAGTAACACAACACTATCTGAAAAATCAAATACTCTAACCACTACAACATTGCCATTACCTTCAGCACCTTCTAATTTAACTGGTTCAGCAGGGTGTGGATTTATTGATATTTCTTGGGATGCTGGTACAGGAGTTTGCCTTTATTATTATAATATATATTTAAATGGATCTTTGTATGAATCTATATCATCCAGTTTGACATCAACTACAATATATAATTTAAATTATAATACTACATATTCCATTTATGTCAAATCTGGAAGTAGTGCGAGCGGATCAGGCGAATCAGGCGAATCTAATGTAATATCATTAACAACATTGTCATTACCTACTATAACATTATCAGCTACAAATAATTATAAAAGTATTTACCTTTCTTGGGTCATTTCTGGAACTTGCACTTCACTTATTTCTAGTTACAATATTTATTTAAATAATGTGTTATATAGCAATGTATCATCTTCAACTACATCAATAAATATTACAGGATTAAATGTTGATACATCATATAATTGTTTAATTGAATCAGTTATAAGTAGTTCAATAATAATAACATCAAATGAAGTTAATGTTTATTTAAATTCGCTTTATTTTACATCACTTACACCAACAATTGATATAAGTAATAATTATTATATACTTACATTTGACACTAGTGGAACTATTACATTTTATTATGATTATACTATTACATTAATTGCAGTAGGAGGTGGAGGAGGTGGAGGAGGTGAAATATATTCAAATCCAGGTGGTAATTTGACTCTTGATATTAAATATGGTGCCGGCGGGGGTGGTGGTGGAATAGGTTTATTAGGTTTAGATATTTCAGCAAATACACCATATACTATCACTATAGGAAACTATGGTACACAAGGTTCTGAAACAACAGCTGGTGGCAATGGTTCATATACTGAATTTACAGATGGAACATATAATTTAACAGCTACTGGAGGTACAGGTGGTGCAAGAACAACTTTTATAGGAGCTGAAGGAATGTCAAATACAACTTTTACTAATTATATTTTTTTTACAGGATATACAGGTGGAAATGGAGGGCGAGGTGCTGAATATTATTCTGATAATCCTTTTGCTCCTCCGGTAATAAATGATCCTGCGAATAACGGAGGAGATAGTACAACTCTTGCTATGCCAATTAATGTAAATGGTTTTCAATTTTCTTATAGTGGTGGAGGTGCAGGAGGAAGTAATGTTTATGGCACAGACGCTACTGGAGGAGGTGCAGGAAATGCTGGTGTTGGTGGAATAATACGTACAACACAAGGTCCCGGAGGAAACGCATATGATGCTAGTTCTTCTTCTATTTTAACTACATATGGGTCTGGTGGAGGAGGAGGAGGATATTTTCTTAGCAGTCCTCAAGATAATACTATAGGAGGTTATGGTGCTCCTGGGGTTTTAATAATTATTTATTATGATGCCTCATAAATATTGTTTTGTTCTTTAAGCCCTTAAATTTGGGTTAATACATATTTCTTGTGATGGAAATATATCTCCAGACATACATACGTCATTTGGTCCAACTTCAGCACACGTTCTAAATCCACGATCTTCGCCAATATAACACCAACCAGATTTTTGAATACCTGATTGAATAGAACTCGACGCATCATCCGCGTTATAATTATTCATATTTTGTCCT
>Ga0181349_1000422_pt1 | contig 17960 bp, 20 predicted proteins | sample Su13VDMM110SD_FD_130106 | JGI IMG/M metagenome (GOLD analysis project Ga0181349, IMG submission 130106) | Freshwater viral communities from Lake Michigan, USA - Su13.VD.MM110.S.D | ecosystem: Environmental > Aquatic > Freshwater > Lake | place: USA: Michigan | collected 2013-07-16 | reverse complement strand
GTGAACTATCTTTCCAAAGAAAAGCATCTCTGATGGTTTGCTGAGGTCTATCTTTTCGATGTGGGATAGCTTGTGACGCCATGGACACTCCTTCCATGACTTAATTTCAGAGTATGATACGTGGGGCTTGCCAGTTGGGAAGATTTGATCCATGCTTAATCATACATCTGTAAACAGAATTTTACCTAGCAAGGTAATCTTCAAGCTTCACAATTGCTTCCCAATTTAACTCATCACGAGAACGGGAGACATCAGCAAGAGTTATGTGCGTCTCACCAACTCTCTCAGGAAGGTTGCATGTAGGACCGCCAACCATCTCAGCAAGCTGGTTGATTGAGAAGTTCCGTCCAGTGCCAATGTTCACAGGTCCTGTTACTTCGTGACGGTGTGCAGCAAGAATGTTAGCTCTAACGACATCTGAGACGTGTGTGAAATCTCTTCTCTGCGTGCCGTCTCCAACTATTGTCAAAGGCTCATTTGATTCCTTCTGTCGAATGAAGAGACCCATGACTGGAGCGTACTCACCTGTCAGCGGCTCTCGTGGACCATAGACATTGAAGTAACGAAGCGAGATTGTGGAAAGTCCATACAGCTTCGTGTAGAGCTCGCAGACTTCCTCGCCCTGCCACTTGGAGAGCGAATAAGGAGTTGCGCACCCCTTGGGAGCGCTTTCAACGAACGGCGGCCTTGAAGCATGTCCATAGTAAGAAGATGAAGCCGAGTAGACGACACGCTTCACACCTGCTAGACGACTGCAATCAAGAACTCTCTGCGTTCCTAGCACATTGACAGAGAAGCACTCTGTTGGATTCTTCACTGTGGGCTGGATGCGTGATCTTGCAGCAAGGTGAAATACTACATCAACGCTGTGATACACACTCTCGTGAAGATCTCGAATATCAGCGTTGATGTTTGTTGCTGCATCGTTCCAGTAGAATATCTGATTCTGAGGAGCTGAACGATCGTCAACGCAGATAACCTCGTCACCCAAGTCAATTAGAGCATCAACGATATGAGACCCAATAAAACCTGCACCTCCTGTTACAAGGGCTCTCATGACTTCTTCTTTGAGACTGCCCTTCCTGACATTTTCTCCCAATCTCTATGCTCTGGTGGAATAAGCTCTAGATTTTTCTCCCAGACTGCTTGCATAACAGTAGGTTTAATTGACATTTCTTTAGCTACAGAGATTAGTGCATTTAGGTCTTTAGGGAAACAATGGCCCCGTGCACCCGGAATTCCATCTTGACCAGGTACGTTCATATGACTATTTCCCAGCCTTGGATCAAAGCGAGCGTATTCAAGGACTTTATCATAGTCAACGTTAAGACCAGATTCATCTAGCGCATCGCAAATTTGTTTAAATTCACAGCTTAGAACGACCCTAACGGCCAGATGAATATTTGTGAAGTATTTTACAGCCTCAGCTGTGGTTGAGCTCGTCTTGATAATGGGAATCTTGGGAAACGCTCGTTGAAAGACATTGCGAACTGTGTTGATGTAAGGACGTGGCCCACCGAGAACAATACGATTCTGCTCTCGCATATCGTTCACAGCGTTCGCCTCAGTCAGGAACTCTGGATTGAACACGACATGAAGGCCACGATCATTGAACATCTTGTTCCACCTCTCTGTTGATCCAGGCGGAACTGTTGACTTTATCACTGCGATGCGCTGTGGCGAGTCTGAAGTGTAGGGAGCATTGCAAACAAGCTCTAAGACATCCTCAACAATTGAAACATCGGGTGAACCGTCTTCGTACATCGGTGTTGGAACACACACAAAGAACACACCCGAGAAACCTGATGTTCCTTCGCACTCTCTAACGAATTCTGCGATTGATCCAGGATAAACGACTTCTCTGGTGATGCTCCTCGTGAAACCATTGATTCCACCCGTTGAAACCTTACCAGCCTTATCGTAGACATAGACTGTCTCACCGCGCTCAGAAAAGACTGTAGTGAGACTACCACCGACAAATCCCTGCCCTACGACTGCAATAGACATTAGAAAAGCTCCATGATTTTCTGTGGGATCTCATATGAGACTTTGACCGCGAAGGTTGCTATTCTCATATCGAATCCTTTACTTATGATAAGCAGGGCTGATCTATTGTAAATGTACGACATCCTCGTTGTTGGTTCCGGTCTCTTTGGAAGCGTCTTTGCACACGAAGCTAGAAGAAAAGGTAAGCACGTCCTAGTAATCGACAAGAGAAGTCACTTCGGTGGAAACTGCTTCTCTGAGAAGCGGGAGGGCATTGATGTTCATGTCTACGGACCGCACATCTTCCACACATCTGATGATCGTGTCTGGAAATTCATGAACCAGTTCACTGATTTCAACAGCTTCGTAATGCGCCCTAAGGTCAATTTCGACGGAAGGATCTTCTCTTTCCCTATCAACATGATGACCCTTCACCAGCTTTGGGGAGTCAATACACCCGAAGAGGCTCGCAAGAAGCTAGATCAAGTCCGTGTTCCATGCGAAAACCCTAGGAACCTGGAGGAGTGGATACTCTCACAAGTGGGCAGTGAGGTGTATGAGACTTTTATCTACGGGTATACCACGAAGCAGTGGATGCGGGATCCTAAAGACCTTCCTGCCTCTATCATCAAGCGTCTGCCAATACGTCTTACATACGATGACAACTACTTCAATGACACTTACCAGGGCATTCCCAAGAACGGATACACAGAGATCTTCAAGCACATGCTGCAAGGGTGTGACATAGCGCTTGGTGAAGATTACTTTGCAAACCGAGACAAGTGGAATGCAATGGCGAAGACAATCGTGTACACAGGAAAGATTGATGAATACTTCAACTTCTGCCACGGAGAATTAGAGTATAGGTCGCTCAGATTCGAGCATGAAACACAGGAGGGCGATTATCAAGGGAATGCTGTAATCAACTACGCCAGCAAGGTAGTCCCATACACAAGAATTACAGAGCACATGCATTTCACGCCTGATCGCCTGGGGAAGCTTAATAAGACGATCTATACAAAAGAGTACCCAATCGAGTGGAATAGAGGTGAGACTCCATATTATCCGATTGGTGATGAGAAAAATACCAGAACTTATCTTGAGTATAAAGATCTCGCAGAGAAGGAGACTAAAGTGGTATTTGGAGGACGTCTAGCTGAGTACAAGTACTACGACATGCACCAGATAGTAGGGTCAGCACTGAAGAAATCACGGAACTTCTTCAATTCCCATATGGAAGCAACAGCTATTTAGAGAGAGATCCTCTTTGGCATTTATTCTTACTGCAAGAAACTCAACTGAGCTACCACAATCTGATCCATCTGTGAACCCGGCTGATTTGAACACGCTGAGCCTGGGATTGTTTGATGCACACCAAACATTTATCTCTCGCCATCTGTGCCTAAAGCTAAGCGTCTTAATTGCTTCAATCAGCAGCCTAGTATTCTCGTTATCACCACCAATGTCAAGTATGTGGCAGAAGTCTTTATAGACCTTTGCGACAATAAAGGATGATTTTTTTGACAGACAAATGTATAAATTGTCTGGATGGTTGAGCCACTTCCTATTCCTGTAGCCCGCACTGGTGATAAAGTCTCCGTCTAGATGAGGAATAGCAGAAAGCTGGTTGAAATCAACCACTCTCTCAACACTTCCAAGAGAAACAGACGGAACGATTCTTTCAGATTTTATGCTCATAATCTGGATAATCTGAACCCTGTGCCACCCAGACTTAATATGGCCACCTATGACAGACCTTCCAGCTTCGGGAAAACCCAAGATGTACTCGTACTGTCTCTTCTCTCTCTCTTTCTCTATAGCATAGGTGCTAAGTTTGACAAATATGCCCTTTCGCTGGTAATCTGGATGGACTCCCACAGAGAAACATCTCCCAGCTCTTGTGTTCTCACCATTTATAAGCATGCTCTTAGGCTCAACACACCATATCCCTATGAGTCGATCTCCGTCAAATGCCCCATACACACGAGTAAAGAAAGATCGATCGAATATCTCGATCTCTCTATACCAGTTCCACCATTCGTGAGAAATAGCAGTGTTCCTAAACAGTGTATTGTGGAGATCCTTAAATTTTTCTGTGTCTTCTCTTTCTAGTATTCTGCAGTAGAATTCAGTCATAGATGAATTCCTCCATTAATATGGAATACCTGGCCCGTTGCAAAAGAACCCTCATCACTCACTAGATAAGAGATGATGCCACCTATCTCTGACGCGTTTCCGAATCTTCTGAGGGGTGTCTTTCTCTTGATATCTTCCTGTCCTTGTTGTGAAATATGATCTATAAGGCCGTATTCGTAGTAGCCTAGCGCAAGTGAATTGACCGTGATATTCTTGTTTGATAATTCAAGAGACAGCGACCTTGATAGCCCTTCTATTCCAGCTTTGGCTGCACAATAATGAGATGCACCGACAGCTCCTGTGTGAGCAACTACACTAGATACGTTGATTATCCTGCCACCATTCTGCTCTCTCATCTCAGGTATAAATTCTCTGCAAACTACAAATGTTGACAAAAGATTTGTGTCAACAATCTGCTTGAACTCACTAATAGGTAGCTTCCAGCTCATTCCATTGGAAGAACCTCCTGCAAGATTTAAGACAGCCCATATGTTGCCGTGCTTTTCACTAATCTGCTTGTGCATCTCTGCTACACTGAACTCATCAGTGAGGTCAGCATAGAAACACCTTTCATCAAAATCAAGATCATGATTCGCCATAACGCTTAAAAGGTTTTCCTTCTTGCTCCTGTATTGACACAAGACGTAGTGCCCTTTTCCGATAAGATAGTCAACGAGAGTAGAACCAATTCCTCCGCCAGCACCAGTTACAAGAATTTTCTTCATTTTTACTCCAGCTATTATTGGCGATCTTGCAGATTAATGTTCTAGGGAAGACCTGCCAGCGAAAACCACTCTTTTCTAGATTTGATAAAATCGACTGATTGCTTGATCTTTTCTTTTGTTTCTTCTGGATTTTCTAGAGCATTTGCTATCAGCACTGGTACTTCTGAGAGTTCTCGGTATGTCATTATCGCAGGTATCTTATCAACGAAATAGGCTTCTAGCCCCGGTTCATACATGCGAATAGCGACTGCACCTCTTGACGTTATTTCAATCTCTTTTGTCCAGTTTGTGTATTTCAGACCACCAGGCATCTGTGATCCATTTATTGTCCACTTCTCTCCAGACTGATCATTGAGGAAGAATTGAATTCTGCTAAGATCATTCAAAAAATCACTGTAGCTTCCAGCGGGCAGCAGGGTGACATCGAGACCCATCTTGCTAAGATCATCAAAGGTCTTCTTCCTGTGTGGGTGTAGTCCACCTTTGAATCCAAACTTTATCTCCCTCTTATCCCATTCAGTTCCTGCATTACAGTACTGCTGGAGAGGCCACATTCTAGCAAAAATAGACTTAAATCCCTTCTCATTCAGGAAGTCTGTCCACCACTTCGAAGTGTTAATAAAGCACTTGACATTGATGTTTCTAGCAATATTCTCGTATGCACCCCTGAGACTTGCTGTGTCAACAAATGCTTCCCACGGATCTTGGTCATAAACGTAGATCTCTCTACCATTCAGCAGTGCACCCAGCTGAGACGAGATCCTGTATATCGTTCGAAGTTTTAACGTGCTAAGGATGACGTCGCAGCTGGGTATAGAGTAGCCGGCATTGATCTCAGCAACAGTTATATCAACGTATTCATCGCATTGCTCGACGAGATTAGAAAGCAGCATATGCTGAAAGCAATTCGTCCTGACATAGCCTCTGTCGTCTATTATATGGACAAGTTTCATCTCTTCCTCTTGTATGATACCTTGTTGAAATACAAAATCCCATCATCGTCTTCGATGAATGCGTTAGGGTACGGTGACTCTAACATTCTTATCACATCATAAATCTTGACTGTTCCGAGACTGGATATCTGTTCAAGCGTTATCTTGCTGTCAGCGGGCTTCCTAGGCGTGCGATAAGAGTCAGACTTGGGCCATTGTCTCCACTCAAAGTTCGGATAATCATCGAGGAATCTAGTGTATATTGTCTTGGCTGTCGACTTCATCTCAGAAAGGATATCATCCATGTTTCCCGTGAGATTCATGTCTACTTCATGATCTGGAGAGTATAGTCTCTCACCTAGCTCTGGATAGCCTATCTTAACAACCCTGTGCTTGGTGTGAGTGATACCGTCAGATATCTGCCCCTGCAATGGGGTCCCCAAAGAGTAATCATCAAGGTAAGCAGGATGCTCCGATACTACAAGTACCTTCGCGAGCAAATCTTGTGATACCTGCCAGCTCCATCCGCAGAGCATGACCATATCAAAATTCTCGTTTGTTCCAGCGATGAAGTCTTCAAGCTCTTTAATACTCGTAACGTGATGAACATGAGATACGCTGGGATGTGACTTTATCACGGGGAGCAATTCAAGTGCCCAGTCTCTATAAGCAGCGAAAACAATCTTCAGCATTTCATACCTCGAAAGGGTTATTCTCATACCACCAGTGTGGATGAGTAGATAAACAAATTGAACGCCCAGTCTCTATTGCAGCTTCGGGTGTTAATTTTCTCCATCCCAACTTCTGCTCAGCAGTCTCATTCACATACAGGACGTTTTCCATGATATTGGAATCGTAAGCTTCGTACTTAAGCCCTAGAGAAGATTGAACTTTATTCCAGTTTTTCTGGAGCCAGGGCAAAGAATTGTAAGCGTAGTTAAGATCTCTATGACATGCTATGGATCGAATATCTCCAAAGAATGCTCTTATGCTTTGAATCTCTGCGCTGAGAACAGCCTCAGGAGATAGATCATGAAATTTTGCAAACTCAACAAAATTAGAATGTAGACCTATCTCAAAACCATCTCTTTGAGCATCTCTAATCAATGGAAACGTTCTGTAGTCAAACGGGTTATAGGTGTTGGTCGTTATTCTAACATACACAGTAGACAAGAGATTATTTGATCTCTCGACATCCAGCACTCTCTTTAGAGTAGTAGCGTTGGCGTCAAGGTCATGACGAAGGATGAATCTTCCCTCGCTGGGGCAACCATCATCCCAGAATTTCTCTATAGTGGAGAACTCATATCCCTTCTTGATAGCAGATTTTAGGATTGAGTCATAGTAAGAAAGTGTGAAGTTATTCTCTCTGCTGTTGTCTTGCATGTTCAATTATAACAGCAAGCTCACTCAAGTTTACAATGATGTGATCTGGGCAATAAGCGCTGATCGTCTCTTTGTCTCTTATTCCTGTCTCAACAGCAACAGATATGGATCCTGACTCCCTGGCTGCGAGAATATCATGCTCAGTATCTCCTACCATAATAGCAGCCTCATTACCGTTGATCTCTCTGATCGCACTACCTTTCTTTTTCGGAGAAGACACAGCTTCTATTGATAGAAAATATTGAGAGATGTCCATCTCGTCACATTGATCTTTTAAAGCCTTCTCATCTTTTCGAGCACTCAGTATGTAGCACTTGTGATTTGAGCTGATTTGAGACAGGGATTCTTTGACTCCCTGTAAGACTTTGTCGTATCGGAGATAGGCAGTGTTCTCTATCAGAGAATCTCTCTTCTCAAAGAATTTCTCTCTGATGTCTTTGTAGTCGGGATGAGTGAGAGAGAGAATCTCGTCGATATTTGTTTTCTTCCTTCTAAGCGACACGTATCTTGCAAAGTCTAGGGAAGTAGAGCCAGGAAGAGAGTCGCAATAGACTCTGTAATCTCTCTTCATTATCTCAACCAGTGTTCCATCAAAGTCAAAGAAGATTTTCACTTGAAGAAGTATCCATCGAAATAACGAATAAGCTTCATCCCCCAGTCAGGTTCACAGTAATCGATTCTCTCTCCCATCAAAGAGCGCAACCACATGAGAGGCATGTTTACTCCTGCATTTGTCGATAGATCCATTCCGCTGCCTGGACGAGGATTTATCTCAAAAAAGTGGCAACCGTTATCGTCATAGATGCACTGCATACAATTTATACCAGTGAGTCCTAGGGATGAGACTATCTTTCTTGTCTCTGCTATGACATCCTGGTTATTCACAACCTCAGCGAAATGAACCATTCCTGATCTCACTTCTCTGCGAAGTCTAGGAACAATAGACATAACTCGAGAGTTATCATCTGCTATCACATCTATCGTGTACTCATCACCTGCGTGATATCTCGTGACAACTGAGCACATCCAGTCATGATCTGCGATCCTATCTCTCTCGTCTTCTGTTCTGATAATGTGTGTAAATTTCTTAGATCCGCCCACAGTCTCCTTCCTGACAACAATGGGTAGGGAGCTACTCCTGTCTAGAATCTCTGGTGTTAATATCCCGCACTGCCTAAAGATATCAGATGTCCTTCTTTTATCGAGACAGTCTATGGCATGGGGATAGTCTGCATTGAGGTGGACGCCTCTTTCTATAATTTCGTCTCTCATTCCAAGAAGAGCTCTTGCATCGTGATCGTTTGAGGGAATTATGGAAAAGATGCCTTCATCATCAATCAGCTTGAGAACTTTCTTGCGGTATTCTGGATCAGTGGTTCTAGGAAAGACATAATTTTCACAGAACATATCAGCAGCATTGACATTTGTCATGTCATAGCCAACGAGATCAACGTGATCTTTGAGAGACCTTATTGTATTGAGACCTGTTATGTTTGCAGACCCTGCGACAAGAACTTTAACTCTATCCACTAGATCTCCTTTATCGCTACATCATAGACTTTAGAAAATCTGGAAAAAGAATCTGTGAAATCCTTGTCTGTGTAGTTATATGCTCTGCATTCAGATGCAAACTTGAAACCGATGAGAGCCATCCCTCTAATCCTGTCTCTTCCGTTTTCATTCCAGGCTGCACGGACTCTATCTCTGATGTCTGTCTGATTTTTAAGACTTCTATGAACACCATAGCGAAATGCTTGCATCTCTGATGCAGAATGGCAATGCAATCCTGCTGGATTTATAGAATCGGGCAGGCTGTCACCCCTCATGACGATATCGTGTGCTGAGTCGACTCTATCATAGTAGAGACTATCTCTGCGCGTGGTTATGGTCACGTTGTTTCTCATGCAATTTAGTCCAAAAATCTTGCTGTCAGTCATGAAATCATGAAGCCATGCCTGAACGCCTGTCAGTCTCTTCTCTTTCTTGAATAGTTCGACATAACAGGCTATGACACCATCGTGTCTGAGAACTGTGTCTGCGTCAACTTTCAAGAAGAGATCAAATTCACTCCTTCTAGAGATCCACTCGTCGTACAGCGCTATGTGAGCATCTCGCTCATTCATTCCGCTAACGACGTGGTGATAAAAATCAACTCCAGCCTGTTGTGCAATCGCTTCTTTGCAAAGAGTCCAATCACTCTCACCGCTCTCCATTGTCCCGACAAAGACTCTCATCTATTTCTCCTAGCAGAATCTAGCACTATATTACACAGGATTTTCATAGAAAAAAGGTCTTAGCCTGAATCAGCTATCTGTACTACTTTTTTCATAGAATTCAACATGTCTTACTACTATTCTACCAGTATCATCTTCAAAGAAGGTGTTAGGATAAGGATCTTCCCTGCACCTTATAAAGTCCCAAAGTTCACGACATGACATTTTGCCATTCTTTCCTGCTGGATTTTCCAGTCTGCTGTCAGATGGCTTTATGCGCCTGACTTTCTTTCCAATGCTGTGCTGCTTGACTAGCTTTATGTCTGGATAATTGTTAAGAAATCTATGGATCATTGCAACAGATGAAAGTGATATGCTATTGAGCACATCAGACATGTGACCAGAAAGATCTATAGGTTCCTTGTCTACTATGTCTCCCTCATCAAATTTCTCATTCAACTTGAAGAGTGTAGAGTTCGTTCTTGTGATTCCGTCAAGAATCTGATTCTGTATGGGTGAACCACCTGAGTAATCAGGTAGATCAGAAGGGTGAATTCCGAAGACAAGAGATTTATTGATGATCTCTGGCTCTATTTTCCAGCTCCACCCAACTACGAATATCACATCCCAGTCTTCTGATGCTGTGATCTCATTTAGCATTTCAGGTGATTGAATTAAGACTATGTTTGGCTCAGTGTCTCTGATCTTTTCGAACACATCTAGAGCCCACTGCCTGTAGCCGCAAAAGAGGATTTTCAATTGCTATCCTTGAAAGATACGAGCTTAAAGTAAAGAGTCCCTGTTTCATCTTGCATGTAAGCATTTGGATAAGGATCTTCCAGGCAGCGCATCTTGTCATAGAGTTCTCTTGTAGTCATCCTCAGCAAATCGTCTTTCTCAATTCTGCTCTGTGAAGGTACCCGCCTGGGTACCTGGTCAGAATCCTGCAGCTGATCCCAGGTGTTCATCTCAACACCTGGGTATTCGTCAAGGAATCTATTGAACAGTACGTGTGATGTTGCCTCCATCTGGAAGAGAATATCTGACATGTTTCCAGAAAGATCCATGTCTACTTCGTGTGACCATTTCCTCTCAGAAAGCTCTGGATAGCCCACCTTGACAAGTCTGTGCTTTGTCTTTGTTATTCCATCAAGAATCTGATTCTGGAGTGGTGTACCCGGAGAATATCTGTCGCTTGTAGCTGGATGTTCACTGAACATCGGGATCTTCTTGGTCGCCCACTCGTCTGGTGGTGTGCTCCACCCAGCAAAAAGAACAATGTCCCAGCTGTCTTGTGTTGAAATTATCTCATAGAGGTGGTTGTTGTCTTTGACATGAACAACCTTGTTAACTTTTGAGTGCTTCTGGATTGTTGGTAGAACTTTGATTGCCCAGTCTCTGTAAGCACAAAAAATCACATTCATCATAGCCTCCTTGAGTATTTTAGCCTGCAGGTTGCAACAAGTATCATCAATTTGTTTCTAAACAAAGATCTATGCGCAGGATCTATCTTTGATCTCTTGCAATTGATCAAAGATGCATGGAACTTCAAGTTTAGAATCGTCTAGAGACCTATCGATGCATTCTTTTTCCTGTATCGGTATTATCTCTACTGGGTGTGAAAAAACGCTTCCCACACAGGTCAAAAGATCGTATTTGCTTATCCTGGTAGTAGCAATGTGATGAAGACCTCTTTCATTGGAGTTCATCAAGGAATTAACTGACTTACACCACTCTAACGATGTTATTCCAGACCAAAAATGGTTTGTATAACCAAATACTTCTCTCTCTCTCGACAAGAACCAAGAGAGGAGACTGACATTAGTCTCACTCTCCATCCCGATCACTGATGTCCTAATAATCAGAGATTTTTCTGGATTTACTTCCTCGGAAACAAGTTTCGAAAAGCCGTAAGCATCCGTAGGGTCTGGTCTATCATCGACTTTATATCTTCCCTTCTTACCTGAGAATACACAGTCTGTACTGGGCTGGACCAAAACTTGTTCACTGCTTAGTAGCCTACTAATCTCCTTAGGGAATTCTCCATTTACACAGAGCATCTCTTCAGGATCTGAGTATTTTTGCTTTATTTGACCAAGGCAATTGATTATCACGTCTGGGTTTTTTGAGACTAGATCTTCAGCAAGATGCCTGTAATTGCTCCTTGTAATCCTCTCTCCTAGGGTCATGACATCATGGATATTCCCGAAGAACTTGGCAGCTTCTCTTCCAAGCATCCCCTTATGACCTAGGACAAGAATCTTCATGGAGAAAGAATCCACTTCTTGAGATCTTCGCTATCACTCAAATTCATCCAAGTGTCTCTGTTCTTTACAAGATCTTCCCAAGATAGATCACTGAAAACTCTGTCCCCTAGTGTAACTGGATTCCTGTTCTGTCTCTTTCTTAGAAGTCCAACTCCGAAGTCAAAATCACCCACTACGCAGTCTAGATTATCAAACTGCCTAAAGTGGACAAAAGCCTTCCAGGCATCACCGCACCTGATATTCTCAGTGCTTTCATCTTCTTTTCTCCATGGATTGCAGTCATGAGCAACTACGATTCCATTGTCGCTAATGATGTCTAGAGAATTAGAGATGTCTCTAAGGGCTTGCCTGCAACGGTGATCACCGTCAATGAAGATGATATCAAACTTCTCAGTGTTTTTCGAGAAAAAGCTGTCAGAGTAGTCTCTTACAGTTCCCCCTTGATCTGGATCGACTCCTACTTTCCTCTTGACATCTACTTGGTTGAAAGTGAAATTGTCTTTGCAACCTATCTCAAGATAAGAGCTAAAGCCAAGATTCTCTATGCAAAACTTAACAACGTCCACCCTGCTATTCATTAGTTTAATCCTGCGAAATAGGAGTCAAGCGTATCATAGAATTTCCTGGATAGGTCATGAACTCTAAACTGCTTTGAAAGAGACCCTCTTTGATGAGCCATGAAAGGAACTCCGTCTATCTGGTATTCTTCATGGTAGTTATCACCTGTTTTGAGAATCTTGGCATTATCCGTTGGCTTCTCTTGATCCAGTATCTTGTATGGAATGTTATTGTCCCGAAGATAAGATGGAATCTGCCATCCAGTATCTCTCAAGAGCTTAAAGCCAACAGGTAGCTGATAAAGACTAGAGAGATCTTTGTCTGTTATATCAAGGTTCACGTGCTTGTTTGGTGTAGTATCCATTTTTGAGAAGTCATACTTCTTAGAAGCAGCAAACCAGGTGAATGATGGCTGGCCCTTGTACATTTGGACATTTCCAGGTCCTGAGCACCTTCCACCTATTCTTTCAAATGAACTACCAAACGCGCCTACATCACTCAATACCTTCTCTGTAATATTGTCCCATCCCTTGACTATCATCGCAGTGTCAGTGTCTGCAATAATGTCAATTGAGTTAGGCTCAGTATTCTTGAAATTTTCAAGAGCGAACTTGATTGCAATACAGTGACCATCTGTTCCGCTGCTGCTGGGCACTCGGACAGTGTTTGACTTTCCAGACAGCAATCTTACACTTGAATCGTCAAGACAATAAGTGTAGAAGACGATCTTGTGGCTCTCTGCCATCTTGTTGTAGTTCTTATACATGTATTCAAAGTACGGTACTGAGAATCCACTAACAGTTGCATGAATGTTGATTGTCATAAATTTCTCCTAGTTTTTAGTCTGTTCTACGCAGACAGTGAAAATATTGAATATCTCGTTTATGTCTGCAGTGCTTAACCACCATCCGCAGGGAAGAGAAAACTGACGCGAGAAGAAAGAATCAACTCCTGGTAGTCTTCTAATTTCATCTTCAAAGCAGGTGTAATGGTGGTTTGGAACATGAACAACACCCGCCTTGACACCTGCAACATTAAGGTTCTCAAGAATCTTGTCTCTCATAGAGGCATATTTCTCTGTAAGCACAACTGTGTAGACCCAGCTCGATCCTTTTTCACCCGGAATCTTTGAAATAGGAGATGCTAGCTCAAATCCTTCAAACAGCCTATCAAACTCTGCTGCATTCTCTCTGTGCTTTCTAACAACTTCTGCTGCATTTCCTATATTCGCAAGACCTATTGCAGCAGAGACATTGTTCATGTTGAACTTGTATCCATGGGCATCAATATCAACATCCCACTGTTGTCCCTTCCAGTTACCCTTTTCGTCTTTTGCCCTGTCTCTGTCAAGACCAAACCACTTCATCTTCTTTGACTGTAGATAGTCAGATTCTGAGCTACAGACAAGAGCACCTCCGTCGCCTGTGGTGAAGTGCTTAATTGCCTGGAAGCTATAACATGTGTAATCAGCAAACCTGTGGATTGGGAGACCATTGAATTCTGCTAGAAGACCGTGAGCTGCATCTATGATGAGCTTTATTCCTCTGTCTCTGCAAATCTCGTATATTCTCTCAATTTGAGGGCAATTACCGGCCCAAAGAACAACTATGACAGCTTTTGTCCTCTCAGTAATGGCTGACATTACTGTCTCTGGTGTTAGCATGCCAGTTGCGGGATCAACGTCGGCCCAAACTATGTTCGCTCCAACATGCTTAATTGGCATGTTGGTGGCAACACAAGTCATAGAGGTGGACACGACATCATCTCTGTGTCCAGCGCCGGATAGCTTGAGAGCCAGGGTCAAAGAAGATGTGCAACTGTTTAGCAGGATTACATGATCAGACCCCAGGAGATCCTGCACCCTCTCTGTAAGCTCAACAACCTGGGTGCCTTCATTAATGAATCCAGACAACAAGACTTCAGAAATTGCTGATAATGATCTGTCAACCTCTATTAGAGGCTTGAAAAGATGATATTCTTTCATTTTATCTCCTAGCTCTTAATCTCTTCAATGCTCTTGCCGATAAATGTCGAGAGAGATTTCTCGAAAATTCCAAGACTTTCAAGATATTTGTCAAGTTTATCTTTGCTTAGATTTCCTGTCTCTGACGTGTATTCGAACATTTTGCAGTCTTCACTCACTGTTGAGTGAGCAGGCTCAATGTAGTACCTGTCTCCCACATCAACTGTTCTGATTGATTCAGCGTGAGATATGAGAGATTCGTGAAGCTTCTCGCCAGGTCGAATGCCGATTGTTTTAATACCACGTGAGTATCGCTCAGCAAAAATCTCGGCAATATCAATAATCTTCATAGACCTAAGCTTTGGAATCCAGGTCTGTCCTGACTCTCCTTCAATAAGAGCATGAAGAATAAGATCAACGCTTTCATCAAGAGTCATGACAAAGCGCGTCATGTCTGGGTGGGTAACAGTGAGATTCTCTGATGTTTGTGCCTGATACTTGAACAAAGGTATGATGCTACCTCTACTCTCGAGAACATTTCCATACCTTGTAGCAACAAACTTGACCTTCTTTCTGCTATGAAGAGATCTACTCAGTACAACTCTTTCAGCAATCGCCTTGCACATACCGTAGACATTAACAGGCGAGCACGCCTTGTCAGTGCTCACCATGCAGACTCTCATTCCATCATGCGTTGTGTTCTCAACAGCATCTACAACGTTCTGTATGCCAAGAATGTTAGTCTTAATACTCTCAGCAGGAGAGAGTTCGCATGTGTCAACTTGCTTTAGTGCAGAAGCTATGATCAGATCATCTGGAAGGTAGGTGTCGATGACATCCTTGACCCTGCTGTAATCTCTGATGTCTCCTACAAAGAATCTAAGATTGTAGCCCTTGTACTGATTCTTTATTGTCCAGTGCTTCTCCTCATCCCTTGAGAAGACTGCTACTTCGTTGTTCGTAGCAAGACGCTTTATGAGAGTCTTACCCAGCGATCCAGTTCCTCCAAATACTAGGACCTTCTTAGAATCCATCTCTCACTCCAGTTAGATATGCTTTGAAATCTTTGACAATTGTATCATGCCCAGAAGGTTTGTATTGAACACCTTCTGGAATTGTTTCAACCCTGCATCCTGCGATGATATCGCCACCGGCACTCGAGTTAAAGATGCCACCATCGAGTTGAGCGTTACTCTCATATAGATCGAACATGAAACGCTGGAAATCGACCTCTTTTATTGACCCCTTCTCAGATAGTCTTCGAAAGACGGATTGCATTGCATCAATCCTGTTAAGACCACAAAGAACCGGAACAAAATTAGTCTTGTAGATCTCGCTGTCAGGATCCCAGAATCTCAAAGGCTCGTTCCTAACATGATTATAAAGCCTAAACCTGTTCCACTTCGTGGAATCAGGATGCAGATGCATTTTATCAAATCTATGAGATTCTTCAATCACAAACTCCTGAGTTCTAACCATCCCAATCTCAAGATTTCTCTCTAAGAAGTCTCGACAAGACCATATCTTCTCCATTGACCAGTGAAGACAATCAGACTCTATGATATAGATGTACTTCTTTTCTGGCACAAGCTTTTGGTAATTTTCAAGAACCCAATTGACTGCAGACCAATAACCGACATTCCTCTCACACTTCACAATCTTTTGGAATCTATCAAAAGCTGCTATAGTAAGTGGTTCTGTAGAACAATTGTCAAACAAGATTGTTGAATCACTGATCGTCGGCCAGATGCTAGATTCGACAATGTTCTGAGCGACTTCGCTGAAGGCCTTATCCCTTGTTTCTTCTATTGAGCATGAAAAGACAACAAACAATATGTCAGACATTTCTAGACCAAAGATCCCATGAATTTCTCCCAGTTCTCCCAGTACTCCGATGAGAAGAGGATATTGTTCATCTCATCTTGACCTCTTGATAGCCTTGCAAAGAGAACATCATCATTATTGATTCTGGTCACAGCATCAGCGATCGTCTCTCTAGTATTCCTTATTAGACAGTTAAATTCATCTATGAAGACCTGATCTGACTTCGTCTCATTGACATACTGCTGCGTTACAACGACAGGTGTGCGCGCAAATCTAGACATAGCAGGAACTCCTCCTGCCCAGTCAGCTTGCTTCAGATGCAGAACACCCCTGATCTCGGTGTACTTCTTCATAGCTTGGCGGGGTGATAGTGTGGGATCATGTCCTGTTATTCCGCTCTCACCTGAGTACTTAGTGTCTGCGCCCATAGACCTTATGTTACCACCGTAGTTTATGACCTTAATTCCATCGGGAAGCATTGCATTAATGTCTGCTTGCATCCTGTAGTAGACTAGCTGCCTAACTGCAAAGTTGTGATTGAAGGAAGCCCAGCCAGCACGCTCTCTGTCACGTGTGTAGTCTACATTTAGCACGTCAAATTCTATCCTGTTCCTGTACATTCCGACCTGGTTTAGATCTGGTCTTATGTCCCTATAGTTGGCGGGCAAGAACTTGACAATATTTTTGGGCTCATATTTGAGTGAGTGATCCCAGTGAGTGAGGCAGCTAGAGATCCACTTTGCATTTGGAAACTCATTTCTGCAGAATTTCACCCAGTAATCAATGTCAGAGATTGAGTTAGGAGTCGTATGCCATGCATCGATTTCAACGCTGTCTTTGTCAAGATCAATCAGCTCGCAGGTAACATCCTTCTCATAGAGGGATGACATTATCTCTTCGATTTCTTGAGATAGGAATCTATCCTCACCGAACTTAGCTTCGTCATATCCCTCGAATCCGTGGATCTCAAGGTTTCTCATTAGTGGATTTGACGATGATTTGAGGACGAGCCTCGGCCATGTTGGTGTCTTTCCGAATCCCCTCGTACCGGGCTTGGGTAGAAATACGCGGTGTCCCAGCATGCTGTAGTGGAACGCCAGAGAGACAACGTCCCTATTGTCATGGTCAGCGATGAATATGTTCACGTTTCTCTCTTTGGGAAATCAAATTGTCTCGTCTCTATCTTTGTGATTGTCTCGCTAACGCGTTTCGTTAGCTCGTGATTCTCTTCAAGATAGTCTCTATACCGATTGATTCGGGATGTGAGTGAGACCTTATCATTCAAGGCCTCCTCAACCATCCTAACGATCTCGGTGTCTGTGTGATCCTCGGTAATGACAAGCATCTCTTTCTCAAGAGGTCCTGGCATGAAAGTAGGAACATCACCTATCGGCAGACAGCATCCTTTTCCAAACTCAATGTACTTGGCAAGAAGTCTATCACACCACCCAGCCTTGCAGGTGATACCAATCCAGCACTGGGAAGCCGCGCGGATATAGTCACCTCCCATAATTTGACCAGGATTCTGTGATATTGAGTAACCCGGAAAGGGTATGAATCCCGTCTTGAACTTCTTTGAGCTCAGTATTGCATTTGCTATCTTGTGTCGAACTGGGTAGTAGCTAGGTGTTAGATTTCCGCTGACAAGTACATCGTACTGCTTGTTGAATGCCCTCGGGAAATCGTGATAGTGCAGGCTGTGCATCATCGAGATGACGTTTATCCCGTCCTCTGTGAGTGAGCTTACGTTCCTCGCAGATGGAAATGGGGTAATCACAGTGCTGAACCCAAGACGCTTGCAGTAGTCGCGCTCTGTGCGGAAGAGAACCCTGTCAGGCTTTGATTCGTCAACACCCCATATCACCTTGTGATTAGAAAGCTGTGCCAATCTCTGCAGGTTGCGTTCATTTCGAAGTGATATGTGCACCAGCACAGAATCTTCTGGGTTAACCAGGCTGTGCCCAGATGCG
>Ga0181349_1000421_pt1 | contig 17960 bp, 27 predicted proteins | sample Su13VDMM110SD_FD_130106 | JGI IMG/M metagenome (GOLD analysis project Ga0181349, IMG submission 130106) | Freshwater viral communities from Lake Michigan, USA - Su13.VD.MM110.S.D | ecosystem: Environmental > Aquatic > Freshwater > Lake | place: USA: Michigan | collected 2013-07-16 | reverse complement strand
TTGTTTTCCATATGTTTCTATCAACGTTTTAATTTGTTCTTCCATTTCACTTACTTCTTATACATCAAACATAGGTAAATCCATTTTATGATTTGAAAAATAATTTTATCTAATTAAAAATATTTTCTTTTTTTAAAACATCGTACAACACTTCCAGAAAAAGAAAGATATACATTAAAATTTAAATAAAAAATATGAAGTTATTCATCTGATTCAATCACGATAGTAATACCTTTTGTTTCTGAATAAATACCTCTTCTTGCTAAATCTGCACCTTCATAATAATTAAATATTTCTACTAGGAATTCTTCAGGTGTAATCTTTTTTGCTTGTAGTTCTTTAAATGTTTTTTCATAATGATTATATAATACAAGGTGTTTTGGAGATAAAGAACCTCCACTAGTTTCATGTAAAACTAATACTTTATGTGTATCACAACATGATATAAAGGGAACTCCATCTTTAGCAATTAATAGTTCGGGTTTACATGTAGTTTCTTTTTGCAAAGGAAAATCGGGATCATAAGGGCTTTTTGCAAAGGAACAATCTTCCATCTTTTTTTTTAATAGAAAATATGAATTCTAGTAAAATCCGTTTTCACATTTTTAATTTCTTTAAAAGAAAAATGGAAATTAAAAGTCAAGAACAATGGGTATTACATCGTTTAGAAAAATTTTATAGTGATTCTCAAAATTTAAAAAAAGTTTTAGATATTATTAATGGTGAATCAACAATATCATTACGATTAATTGATTGGTTTGTTACAAATTATTCTAAAAAATTTAATACTGCATTTATGAATGGAGGAAAATATAATATTGTATATCCTTCTTATAAAAGTCATTTAAAAGCATATAGTAAAAAAATGTTTGATCCATTTTGTAGATGTAAACGTATTAAATTTTCTGGTATTGAAACAACTGTAGGACAATTAAATTTTTTTGAATGGATTATTACAGATGGTATATTAGATTATATTTATACAAATCGCGAAATAATTCATAAAGATATGGAATTACGTTTAAATACAAAAGATATTACAAAAAAACGTCATGAACTTTCTTCTTCTGCAAGTAATCTTTTATCAAAACATACAATAGATTTAAAATTCTCATTTGAATAATAATGAAGTGTAAAGAAATTCCACGTAAACAAACAGAACCTTCTACAATAACATCATATGGATATTTTGATGATGATCTTAAAATTGCACATGCAGCAATAAGAAAAAAACGAGATGGAACTTTTTCATTACAAAATGTTTCAATTATTCCAGAATATCGTGGACGTGGTTTATGTACAAAATTTTTAAAATGTGTTCTTAAAGACTATACGGATAAAACTATTTTTTTAGATGTTCTTCAAACAAATGAACCAGCAATAAAATGTTATACAAAATTAGGATTTTCTGAAATTGATAAAGGTAGAAAAACATTATATATGCGCAAAAATTAATACTTATTCTTCCTTTTTTTAACAAATAAAGATGTTTTCATTATTAAAACCATCTTTACTTTATACAGATGTATCACAAGATGTAACAGAAAATGATGAAGATTTTGAATCTACTGAATGGGTATATTCAGAAGTGACTGTTTATAGAGGAGCTTTAAATACAGAATATTTAAAAGAAGGATTAGATGTATATTCATTATATAATGATAATTCAGAACGTATTGGATTAGCTGAACATTCTTCTGATAATCATTCTTTATTTAAAGTTTTATGGTTTTCTGATAATCCTTGGAATATGTTATTCCAAGAAGAATGGAAACAAACAGAATCTATATATACATTATTAAGTCCAGAAGCTTATCAAGATTCTATTGATATAAATTTACTTGAAAAAGGATGTCATAGAATTGTATTACCATCTTATATTATTAATGGATTTCCAGATATTTATGAATGTGATTGTAATGTTTCTTTTTTGCCTACTAAATGTAGTTCGACAAAGAAAAAAGTTAGTATTACAAATCCGTTATTTTTAGATGATTCTTTTATAATGTATATTCCACCTTCTAATTCTAAAATATGGTCTATGCTGGATTTACAGCAGCGCGTCTCTTCCTCTGGGGAGGAAGTGCACCACCACCAACATTAGGTTCTACATGTTGTTCTTCATCTTTTTGTTCTGGAACTTCAACTTCTTGTTCTTCTTGTTCTTCTTCCTCATGTACTTTAAATACTTTTGCAGCTTCTAGTCTATTAGGAGGGAATACTTGAATCATTCGAATACGCCATGTAACACCAAAGGATTGATTAGATACATAGACAGTTCCATTTACTAGCATCATAACAGAGACTCCTTTAGGAAATACTTCTGCCAAGTTTGCTACTGTTACTGGTACTTGTTTAACTTTTTGATCAACAACTTGAAAATCACTTTGTAGCTTACCGTCCCATACGGGTATTTTAGCTTTAAAAGATGGGGGATATTTTCCATTAGGGACCCATACATCTCCTACTTTATCTGATGATAGTTGAATAATACTACGTTCATCAAAACTATCTGCAATAGATTCTTCTGAACGCTTTTTACCAAATACTTTACTACTATTTTCAAATGCCCACTTTTTTACAGCAGACGAAATTGCTTGTAGAGAATTATACATTTTTCCAATATCATCTGCTTGCTCACATACAGATTTACCATCTGCTGGGCATCCTTTTAGTGATCCAATAAGAGAATACGTTACCGAATTTGATTGTTCATTTTCTCTTGTTAGTAGACCGCCAGGGCATGATAGTTTAGGTAGTTGAAAGGAACATTTTTGTCCATCATACATAAGTTGTGCTGACATACCTTTACCTTTTTTTAGTTCACCTACACTCAATAGTTTAGAATCTAGCTTTGAAAATTCAAATGTTGCATCTTGCATTTTTAAGTTCTTGTTTTGTTATCTATATTGGGCATGTGTTTAAATCCGTTTTCATGGATTTGTTACATATAATAAATAAATGAGTTGTATGGCTGGTACAAAAAGAGGATGTTTGAAACGTTGTATGAAAAATAGAGAAAAAGATTTATCATTATTTTTTTGTAAAAAACATTTTAAAAAAGAATGGAGAATGGAATTAATACAAACATCACTTCCTTCTTTAATAAAACTTCAATCAAATATAAAAGGTTATTTAATAAGACGAAAATTACAATTACATGGATTTTTAATTGAAAATAAAAAATTAAAAAAAGAAACGTATAATAATACAGAAGATTTATTTACATGTGAAACGAAATATAAACCATTCGATTGTTTTTTACTTCGTGAAAATAATAAAATTTTCTGGTTTCATATAAAAACTATAATTCAATGGGTAACTAAATTTGATACAAGACCAACAAATCCTTATACAAGACAACCGTTTACAATCCGAGATAGTTTGCGTATAAAACAAATAATATTTTATAATGGAATAGGAGGAAAAGTTAATTTATTTCATGAATATCATACTCTAGATATGAAACAATATTCTATTATTCTCCTTAATATGATTGTACAATATATTAATGATACTTTAAATGATACATATAAAGTTGAATCACCAACTATACTAAATTTAGGAACATATGAAACGTTTCTAAGATGTCAAAAAACATTTGATATAATGAAAGAATTTTATTCAACAAGTTGGGATGTAAATCCTCTTTTATATCGTCATTTGAATGTCTTTTATAACAGAGTATTAATTATGATGACACAAGAAAATAGAGAAGAAATATATCGGAGAGCTTTTTTACAATTTTTAGCAGGTATTTTTTCTATTTTTTCTTTACAAAAAGATAATTATGCATTTTCATTCATTATTGGTAAGCATTTATTGTAAAACAGATTTAAACAGACGAGTACTATTCAAAGTACAACCGCGTTAGAAATGGCCAAAACTGAATCCAAGCAAGAAACAAACATGGCACCCGTAAAAACTTCTGCACCTAAAAAAACTGCTGCTGCAAGTACTCCTAAACCTTCTGCACAACCAGCCGTTGTAGAAGTTGTAAAAGTTGTTGAACCTCAAGAAACTCTTTCTTCTGAAGCAAGACTTCTTGCACTCCAAGAAACTTTGAAAACTTTGAAAGCTGATTTGGCTAGTCGTCTAACGGCTGTATCTCATGAACTACTTGAAGTATCTAAAAGTGTAAAGCGTGAACAACGTGATTCTAGAAAGCGTAGAAAAGTAGATCCCGCAACTTTGAATCCCGAAGAACTTGCTGCATGGGAACTTCGTAGATCTAAGAATGCATTCTTGAAGATGCGTCCTTTGTCTGATGAACTTTGTACGTTTATGGGACTTCCATCTAAAAGTCAAAAGAGTCAAACTGATGTAACTAAATTCGTATCTCAATACGTAAAGGCACATCAATGTTTCGATCCTTCTTTTAAACGTAGAATTCTTCCCGATACTAAACTTGCCAAACTTCTACGTGTAAAGGATAAAGATGAAGTTACGTATTTGAATCTTCAAAGATATTTGAAAGTTCATTTCCTAAAAGTATAAAAACGGATTATTAACTTTTTTATTTTGATAATAAAAAAAAAAGAGAAAAATGTCTGAAAAGAAAGTCCCATGTGTATATTTCAACTCTGCAGAGGGTTGTACAAAAAAAGCAGACACATGTTCATTTGTTCATTTACCTCAGTGCAATCATGTAGGTTGTATTAAGCGTGGAAAAGAGTGGACTCATCCTGCAGATTCATGTGGTTTTCTTAAAATAAATAAAAAGAAACCTTCTCTTGAAGGTGGTGCAGAAACACCACTCCCAACATAAAAACGGATTATTAACTTTTTTATTTTGATAATAAAAAAAAAGAGAAAAATGTCTGAAAAGAAAATCCCATGTGTATATTTCAACTCTGCAGAGGGTTGTACAAAAACAGCAGAGGAATGTTTATTTCTTCATTCGCGTCAGTGCAATCATATAGGTTGTATTAAACGTGGAAAAGAGTGGACTCATACTGCAGATTCATGTGGTTTTCTTGAAATGAATAGAAAAATTTCTCTTGAAGGTGGTGCAGAGCCACTTCCAAAAAGTACAAGTGTTTCTTCAGAAGTACAACCTCCTTCTGAAAAAACATTACTTTGTGAAAAAATTTATGATAAACTTATTAAAAAAATTTCTGGAAAAATTACTGGGATGTTTCAAGATGGATTAGATATTTCTGATTTACAATCAATTATAGATGAACCAGATATTTCAAACCATGAATGGTTTAAGCTAGCTTTGAAAACTTTACTAGAATAAAAAAAAACGGAATTTTTTTTGTTTCTTTTTTAAAAAGTTTATATGAAAAAAAATGTTAAAAAGAAAACGTCTACCATTTCCCGAAGAAATTATAGTGATTGATGAAACAAATGTAGAAATAAATATTAGAAAAATTAAGTCTTTTATACTTTGTAAAGATAGAATGCATAAATATAACCCAGAAATTGAAATATTTCCATTACAAATTAATTATAAAAATAATGAAATTCAAACAATCAATTTTGAATCTTTAAAAGAAAGATTTGATATTTGTAATGAATTTATGAAATATAATATATTATTTTATTATGAATAATCAAAAACGGATTCTTTTTTTTTAAAATTATTATTTTTTACAACCTATCTCTTCAAGTGTTTACTATGAGCGAGATTGATCTTAAGATTCTTGGCATGCTTGCTAGCTTAACTCTTACCTACGAGCACCTCCCTCCTTCCTCCAAACCCCCTTCTATACAAAAGAAAAGGAAGGAGAACAAAGCACAGTTTAAAAAACTTATTTGTTTGCTTAAACGTGCATGCACTCCCCTCCTACCAAGAAGTCCATCTGTAAACAAAAATCTCTCTCCCTTCTTCAACAACTTGTAAACACACACATTTTTGTGTTAAAAAACGGATTTTTTTTTTCCTTATTTATTCAAACCTCTTACTTATATAACACTATGCATCCTTGGGGGAAAATTCAAAGACCAAAAGCAACACGTGACTTAATAAACCATGCTTTTAATAAGACCTTCATAACATTATCAGAAGGAGAACATCCAGAATTTGGATTTCTAAACAGAAGTCCAAATTCCCCATGGAAACTTGTTAAACCAAAAAAAACAACAACAATAACTTGGAAACTTTAAAAAATTCCACAGAATATAAAGTTTTTATACTCTGGGGAGGATACATGGAGTGGGATTCGAACCCACGCGGATTTCTCCAACAGTTCTTAAGACTGTCACCTTAAACCACTCGGTCATCCATGTTCACTCTTTTAAGTGTCACTCTGTGTAAACTGTTTTATTTCATTATCTGTAATAATAATTTCATTAGGAAGTTCTAAATATAAAATTGTACTAAAAAAAGGAGTAATTTTTTTATCTAAAACTAAATATCTCATTTTTGAATTATCATGTAAACTACGAAATAAATTCTTAAATACTTTTTCTTTAGAAAATGTATCTCTAATTTTAATTTTACATTTATTTTCTACCCATGCACACATATTACCAGAACTACACATTTTTTCATCTTTTAATTGTCCACATGGTTTTCTTATTTTTGATAAAAATTCAATAGGTTTATCTGTTTTAAAAAAATATGTTATTTCATTATACCATGAATATAAAAGATGTTCTAATTTTGTAGATTTATTTTCTATTAAAACATTTCTTAATTCTGAATAATCATCTAAATCTTTTGATAATTGAAATAATAAAAAATCATGTATTTCTGCATTATAAGAAATACGTTTATATAATTCTAAATCTTCTTTTGATGGTTCATCAAATAATAAATTTGATTCTGTTGTTTTTTGTAATGTTTCAAAAATTTGACTTTCTGATTCTTTTTTTTCAGATTTAAAAGGTTTTATAGGTATACGAAATCCACTTTTTGTTAAAATTTCTATAACAAAACCATCTTTATTTTGTATATCAGATTCCCATTCATAAAATTCTTCTCCTTTTATAAAATTACGAACATATTCATAAGATGGTAATTCTTTTATTTCATGATATCCAGATAATACTTCTTGTTTTAATTTTGGTATAGATGTATTTTCAAATGGTAATATAATTTTTTTAGGAACATAAAAAGCTTGTGCTCTACCATAAGGATCTAATATAATAAAAAATGTATCTATACTTCTTTTTTTTAATAATAATACAGCATTATTAAAAGAAGGTGATTTTATTTTACATGCACTTAATCTTAATTTAATTAATTCTTCTCTTGTTTTTTCTGTAAATGGCTCATCCCATACATTTGCTTGATATTCAAATTTCTTTTTATTACGAAATACATGACATAATACATCTAATTGATTTCCAGATTTTATAACAATAATACCTTTATATTTTTTTAAAGAAATTTTAGGTGTATCAGATGTACAACTTATACTTCTTGTTACTAAATCAATTTTAAATAAATCAATATTTAATAATAAAGCACAATATTCTAATTCATATACTTGATTTAATATACCACTCTCATAATGTTCTGAAATACTTGAAATCATTTCCGATATAACTTTTTTATTATTTTTATCAAATGGTTTCATACTTAATTTGTCTTCAATTTCTTTTGAATATTTTGTAGATTTTTCTCTCCATGTTGATAAAAAAGAACATTTTATTATTGTTTCAATAGAAAAACGAGGTGATTGTATACTTATATTTTTTCCAATTAAAGAAGGTAAATCTTTAGAAGGTCTTTGTATTCCAACTCTAAAATATCCAGACATACCAGATTGCATACGATTTAATCCTTTTTTAAATATTTTATATGTTTCATTAATAAAAATAGAAAATAAAATATCTTGTGGAACATAAGCTAAACGAAATGATAAAATATTAATTTTATCTTCATTCATAATAAAAAATATATTTTCTTCTGTTTCTAATTTTTTTGTTGATTGATTTGGTGTACTATAACAACATGGTAAATTTTTTTGATTAATAGGTGATATATTTGAAGAAAATTTAGGATAAATTTTTTTAGAATCACGTTTTAATACTGAATATTCAATATAATCTAATTTATCATCAATATTTCTTAATTTTCCTTTACATTTTGGACATCTCTGTGTTCCTTCAATTGTAACTAATTGTGATTCTTTTAATGGTATTTCATCTGTCATACACCAATATTCTGGACATATAATTAATCCATCTGGATTTTCAATTTTAATTTTTTCTTCTTCTGAATATTTTTGAGGATCATATGGTGTTCCAGATATATCTTCTAATTCTTTATCAGATAATATAATAGGTTGATATTTTCTATCACATTTTGATGGGAATTTTGCTGATGGATGAAATGTTTCTTCATCAAATTGTTGTAATCGATTTAAATAATATCCGTATCCACTCATAATTTTTTTTTCTTTTTTTTCTTTTATTTCATTTTGAGGTTCATCTTCTAAATAATCAAATAAATCTGTTATTTCAATATCTTTTGTTTCTGTTTTTATAGATGTTTCATAAATTTCTAAACGTTTTGGACAAATTTTATCTAAATATTTTGATTCTGGATTTGAAAGAATATAACGTAATATATTCGAATATTTTAAAAATCTATCTATATCATTAATATATTCAACTAATATACTTTTTTCTTTTATTTGTAAAATTGGAAATTTACGATATTCTTTATTTAATAATGTAGGTTCTTCTTCTAATCTTTTTTTTATAGAATCTAAAATATCTTTTGCTTCATAATAAGAAACTTTTAATTCTTTTTCTAAATCTTCATATTTTAAATTTGAATTTTCTTTTAATAAACTAAATACTTTCAAATCTCTCGCATTAATTTCATCATAAGAATGATCAGATCTTAAAAATCGAAATACAGTTTTATTTGTTTTTGATTCTGAAAAAATACCAGATAAACAATTTATTCTTGAATTATCAAATGTTATTAAATTTTCATTATAAAATGATTCAAATTTAATTTCTTGTAAATCAAATCTACATTCAGCATAATCTGATTCTTTAATGAATGGTATAATTGCATCAAATGTTTTAAACCATTCAAAAATACTTTTTTTTAATTCATTAATTGTTTTTGTATTAGTATTATCACGATAACATGCAAAAATTATATCTGTTGAACTTATTGTTACACGATCAAAATTTTCACGTGATTCACCTCTATATAAAATTAATATATCTTCATCACGTCTTGTTTTAGATTGTGTAAACCAACGTTTCCACATAGAAATATCTAAATATGGTTTTGTTTCATTTACAGATTTAAAAAATTTATGTCTAGATATTTGATTTCTTGATGCCCATAAAGTTATACAAGGAACATTTATTGATAATGTTAAACCATAAAAAATTTGTTCAAATCTTTGTCGAATAATATCACCAAAAAATGTATCAATAAAAGGAATTCTCCATACAGTTTTTAATATTTTTGTAATTATAGGTATTGGTGGTTCTAATGTAAATAAATTTTTTAAATGTTTATGATTTTCTTCTAATACTTTAATTTCATTTTCACTTAAATATGAAGGTGTATCTTTTGTAAGATATGGAAAATAAGGTCCTCCAAATGTTTCATATTCTTTTACAATAAAATGTTTGATTGGTATATTTAAATATAAAGTTAAAAATAATGTTTGTAATTCTGGTATAGGATATTGTGCAGATGGAATTTTTAATGATATATCTGAAAATTCTTTCATAGGTAAACAATACGATAATAAAGAATCTACACCAAAAATTCTATATTCTAAAAAATTTTCTTTTAAATCACGTAATTTTGATGGCATTATCATCCATTCTTCTTTTGTTAATTCTTGATATGTTTCATTTAAAAAAGGAAATCTTAAATCATGTATATATGTTTCAAATGTTTCTTTTAATAATTTATCACCATTTAATGATATTCGATTAAATAAACGTTCCCAATTTCTTGGATCTTGTTTATAATATTTTGATGGTAATTCTAATCCAATTAATATAAATAATTTATCGGGATGTATATCAATAGATTTTGATATTTGTTTTCTTATAACATCAATTGTATCATCATTAAAAAATTCTACTGGATATTCTTTTTCTTTAAATAAAATTTTTGTTTTTATCATATTACTTTAATTTGTTAATAAAAAAAATGGATTTTTTTATTTAGAAACTTTTCTGTTTAAAAAAACAAGAATGAATGCACCTCAGTTTTCAGTAAAGTATAATGGAGCAAAAGCACCAACTCTTTACAAAGAAAAAGAAGATGTTTCTGTTGAACCTTTTCAACCAGAAGTAATTCTTTCTTTTGAAGAGTCTCCTCTTTCTCCAACAGATACTTCTTCTATGTTTTATAGAAAAACAATAGGTTATTCTGTATTACCATTAAATAGTCCTACAAAAAAAGAAATATTTTAAAAAACGGAAGTTATATTCTATTAAATTTTTTTATTATTATAAAAAAAATGTCACATATAACAAAAGAATATTTATGTAATTTACAAAAAGAATATAAAACAAATCCACAAAAATTTCTTATTGAACGTTATAAAAATATGATATTAGAATGTGCAAAAAGAGGTGGACATAAATTTGATATTATTGATATTCATGAAACAAATATACAGAATATTATAGAAAAACTTCAAGAGATATTTATTGATATATCTTTTGAAATTGTAGAATATTCAAGTCCTATAATGATAACTCCTCAAAAAATGATACATATTACATGGTAAAAAAAACTTATAAAGGACTATCTGTTATAGTCATACCACAATATTGTACTGGATTTTTTGCATAATTTTCTTGTTTATATATACCTATTTGTATACTTTCATGTAATAATTTACGAAAATTTGTCCAGAATTCTGGTGTATGTCCTATTGATGATGTCATTAAATGAGCCATTTCATGAATTAAAACAAACATAATAATATTTAAATCTATAAGTGGAAATGGTGGTGTTGTTTTATCACGTAAACAAACGACAATTTTTTGTCCTTTGTTTTCTGAATATGATGTTGAATTAGCATTCAAATCATTTTCTTCTAATACATCAGAATTAAATTTTTCAACAAGACGTTTATATGGTTCTTCATGATATTGTTTTACATGATCTACAATTTTTTCTAATCTTCTTCTTATTTCTGACATACGTTCAGCTGCTTCTTCTTTATCTGGTAAATTTTGAACTTTATATTTTTTACCATCTGATGCTTGAACTTCTATATTATTTTGTGGACCACTCGTATACATTAATGCTAATACTGTTCCTCCAAGAAGTAAAGGTATCATTTTTATTAAAAACGGATTCTTTTATTTACAGGAAATGGATATTAGATTTATCAATGTCTGAATAGTCAGAATTGTAATCTCCTCTCTCTCTCTCTCTCCTACAGCGCTCCTCTCTCTCTCCTACAGCGCTCCTCTCTCTCTCCTACAGCGCTCCCCTCTCTCTCCTGCGCTTACAGCATATATCCGGTTATGCTGGGCTTACACTAGTAAGTTTTTTTACTTTATGCTTTTAAGCCAGTTCTGTAAGGATTTGGTTCAATAGTCGTATTTAAGAAAGGACCAACAGAACCTACGGGGTTAGGAGGTTCTTCACGAATATCCCAAGGAGGATTTCTATTTGTTTGTGATACACCAGCTACTGCTGTATTTGTATGATAACCAGCTTGTAAGAAATTTTGTCCTTTCAAATCTTCAGATGCACCAGGTGTTAAAGATCCTAAAGATACACCAGGTTCACCACCTGGTAATAATTCTGCTGGTTTTAATACACTTTCAGAATATTTAGATTGTCCAGTTGTTGTACGATGTTGAAGAGTTTCTGTAGGTTGAGCATTTCCACCAACAGAGTGTGTACTACCCGTAAAAGGACCTTGTTCACTTAATGGTGATACTACACCAGTAGATCCTTGTAATTTATCCATCATAGACGAGGTTGCCATACTTTTGGATCCACCATAAGAATTCATTAAATATAATAAAACAAGAGCACCAGCAATCCATGGACCATAATTAGAAAGTGTGTGATTTAATCCCATTTTGTTTTATCTTGAAACAAAGACAAAAAAAACATAATGAAAAAATCTATTTTAAATTTTTTAAATTCACCAGATATTCAAATATTTTTTGAAAATAATGTATTACGACCTCTTCTTGAAAAAGTTTTTAATTATTTATATCCTTATTTAATTGGTATTGCATGCTTATGGATTATAATGTTTTTATGTACTGTTATGATTCTTGTACTATTAATGAGGACTGGTATATAATCTTTAATTATTTTTAAAAATATAAGAGAATGATATCTTTTTTACTATTTTGTGTATTTACTTTAACATCTTTAGTAACAACATCTTATTATATAGGTGAATCATTCAAAAAAAGTTTGAAAAAAGATTGGTCTCAATATAGATGTAATCCTCTTTATATGCCACTTGCTGGATATGTTGGTGAAAATGTTTCTACAAATTTTTTAAATTGTGTAACAAAATCATTTTCAGATTATGCTGGATTATCTATGGATGGTATGAATTCACAAATGGGTATTGTAGGTGATGTATTAGGTTCTTTAAATGAATCTGTGAATGATATGCGTGGAATGATGGGTTCAACTCGTGGTAGTTTTATGATGGTATTTCAATCTGTATTTGGTAAATTAAGTAATTTAATGAGTTCTATGCAATATTTAATGATTCGTATAAAAACTTTAATTGGTAGAATTGTTGGTGTATTTGCTACTATAATTTATTCTTCATATGGTATACTTCAAACTGGTGAAGCTGCATGGAATAATGATGTTATACAAACAATTCGTAAATTATAATAAGAAAGAATGTATATATTTATTTTTTTTACTATAGTATGTTGTTTCTTTTTTTTATATTTTTTAATGCTTTTACATATTCAAAGTATACGTTCTCGTTGGAATGAAGAACGATGTAATCCTTTATATATGCCATTTGTTTCTTTTCTTGATGATTCTACTGATACAGAAACAAATTTTTATAATTGTTTAGGAGTTATAAGTAAAAATGTTGTTTCACAAATGACAGATAGTTTAGGATCACAATTTTCTATTATAGGTGAAACATTAGAATCATTAAGTAATCCAATAAATGCTTTTCGTGAAATATCTAATATGATGCGTAAAACAGTATTAAGTTTTGTTACATCAATATTAGGAAAAGCTTCTGTACCATTAAGTTCTTTTGTATATATTTTAAATAAAGTTCAAGATTTATTACGTCGTATGGTAGGAGAAGGTTATATAGCTGCATTATTTGGTGTAACTATGGTATCTTTTATAGAAGCATTCGTATCCTTAATTGTAAATATTATTAAAGGATTTGTATATGCTATGTTAATTATATCAGTAATATTAATGTTATTTCAACCAGAAATATTAGCTATTGTATTAAGTTTAGCTTCTGCATTAGCAGCTGTTGGTATATAAATTTCTTTCTCCTATAATATAAAAATGCATATGAGTAAAACTAATTTTACTTTACTTTTATTTGTAGGAGCTCTTTTAGTAGGTTATTTTCAATTAAAAAATGAAGGGTATATGAATTTACCACCTGGAGCTGATTTAAATGCTCCACCTATGGGTCCTTATGATTCATCAAAAGATGGTTGGATGTCTAGTGAACATATGCCAGTAGGTCCTACACCACAAAATAAACCTATGGAAGATCCTCTTATGTTTTTAGGACATAATGAAGTTAAATCATCTTGTTGCCCAGCATCTTTTTCTGGTGATCAAGGATGTGTATGTTTAACATCACAAGATAAAAAATTACTTTCTTCACGTGGAAGAAATAAATAGATTTTAATAATCTTCTTGTAATATATAAAAAATGGATGCGAAAAAGAAATTTAAAGAATTACAAAGTCGTTTAAAAAAAGATTTTCCTACTGAAACATTTTTTTTTGAAGAATCACAAATTAAAGAATTTGAAACATTTATTACACCTTCTATTTTAAAAGTTATACAACGAGATGAAACATTATTTAAACAACCATTCCTTCTTTTTCAAAGAGATATATCTTCTTTTCTTTCATCAAATTATTGGGAACTTTTACAAGCATGTACATTCTCTTCCTTTTTAAGTGGTGATATTAAAGAAAAAGTATTTAAATTACTTGAAAATTTTAAAGGATTATGGGAAGATAGTTCAACAGAAATTGAAAAAATTTTAGGAACTGAAGAATCACGAACAAAAGTTTCCGAAATTCTTGAATTTATTATGACAACAAAACTTGCAAAAATTGTAATTTCATTAGTTGAAACTATAAATATATCTGAATTAGGTATTGATTTTGAAAATCCAGAAGAAGTTTTAAAATCATTTCAAGATCCATCAAATAAAATTATGGAAACTGTAAGTAGAAAAATTAAACATGAATTAGAATTACGATTAAAACGTGGTGATTTTACAAAAGAACAACTTGTACAAGATATTGAAAGAATTAAAGTAAAAGTTCAATTAGCATTTGGTAGTTTTTTTAATGAAATGCTTGGTATTGAAAGTCGTAAAGGAAATGTATCATCAGAACAAATATTAGGGAATTCACCAGAAGCTCGTCGAGCAAGAATGATTGCTCGATTAAAACGTAAACTTGAAGAAAGGAAAACCTCACAATAAAAACAAAGAAATGGAACCGTTTTGGTTGAATGATCCTACAATTTTATTTTCAAAAGATACATGGTATAAATTTGTTCCTATGGGTTGTATGGATATACCAACGGCATTAAATTCTATTGTTCGTTTTACAATTTATTTTTCAATTTTATTATATTCTTATGATCAAAGATATTTAGTTAGTATACCAGTTGTTTTAATTATAACAATTATAGCTTATAAAATATTTCCTAATGTTCGAAATTTAGAAGCATTTAAAACTGCTATAAATATGTTTGAAAAGTATACTATGCCAACATTTAAAAATCCATTTATGAATCCTTTATTAACAGAAATTCAAGATAATCCAAATAGAAAAGATGCAGCACCAATAACATCAAAGAAAGTAAAACGTGAAATTGAAAAAGCTTTTCAACATACTTCTGATATTTATATGGATACGAGTGATCGTTTTGATTTAGCTTTATCTATGAGAAATTTCCATACTTTACAATCTGCATTAATACCGAATGATCAAGATGGGTTTCTTCAATTTTTATTAAAAGGACAAGATGAACCAGATCATTCAAGTGCATTCCCATCAAGAAATGCAAAAGAAAAATCTGAATCTTATGTTATAGCTTTAGGTTCTGCGGAATCTGCGGGTCTTCCGAATACGATTACGAAACCTACGGGAACGTCTCCTTCTACCACCAAAAAATTTCCCTAATTCTAATTCTTTTTCTAATTGTTGTAATGTATCTTTTGAACCTTTAACTTTTTTTTTCTTGCCATCTTTATTAATTTTTAGAAATTGTGGATATCCTTCAATTTCTAATTCATCTTTTTTTTCAGGTGTTATATTTTGACTTTCAACTTCTACAAATTCAATTTCTTTATGTTTATCTTTTAATTCATTCCATAAAGGAGTTGTTTTTTCACAATATGGACATCCTATCATAAAAAAATATATAATAATATTACGTTTTTTTAAAAAAGAATCTAAACTCATTATTATTTTTTTACAAGATTATAAATAAAAAAAAATGTATAAATATGGAGGAACTAAACGAAGATATCGTAGACGTCATGGTGGAGTTGGATTTTCAACTATGAATGCTAAAGAATCAGATGAATATGTAAGTGAATTATCAAAAAAAAAAAATAAAGAAGAACTTGAAAGATTAAGTGATGCTATGCAGAGTGGAAATCCTTATACTTATAAAGTATATGAAGGAGAAGGAACTGGAACTAGAACACCTTCCCCTATGCCAGCAGCACAAAGAGTAATAACAGAACGTGCTAGAACTAATTCTGAAAAGGGGGGGCGGAGGAGAGAAGAAAGAGCAGCACGTCGTCGTACACGCAAACATAAAAAACATGGACGAAAAACTAGACATAGAAGATAAATGGAAAAAAGTTGGGATGGATATATTACTGCATTAGGAAAACAAACAATACCATCATCAAATATAGATACAAATGTATTTTCTTCTGGATTTCAAGAATATAAAGTTCTAGAAAAAAATATAGAAACACAAAAAAAATATGATGCTATGTTTAAAGAATGGGAAGGTGTTGAAGCTTCAAATAAAGCAATACCTTTATATAGAACTGAATTTATGCCTTATAAAAATTAAAAAAAAAATGGATTTCTTTTTTTTCTTTTTTTATAACTATTTAAAAAAGGAAGGAAAATGGGAAAAGATAGAAATAATGCTCGTAAACTAAAAATTAAATCACGTGCTAAAGATAGAGCATATGATAATAATTCAGAAGATTTAGAAATAATTATTAAAGAATTAGAAAGTGAAAAAAGAATAATTAAAACAAAAGATGATTATAATAAACAAGTTGTTATAGGTAGAATACAATTAGCTCATGGTAATCAATTTCAAACTGAATTATTTGATACTACTAAAATTCAAGTTGTAACACCAGGAAATCGTGCATTACATGATATGATTAAACAATTGAATGATACAGTACCACCAGATTGTTGTAAAGAACAACAACTTTTAATTCTTATACGATTACCCGATATGAATGAATCTGTAATATCTAGAAAAGGTGGACAAACACTAGCATTAATTACAGATGATGATATACAAATAACAAATGAAAGAATAAGACGTTTAAAAAATGCAGGTATATTCTTTCCAGAAAAAGAAGAAACTGAAATTATATTTGAAGATGAAGAAATTGAATTAGGCGTTTTGTAATAAACTATTTACAATTGAATACCATTTATGTACTTGATATTGTTTATGTTCATAAAATAATTCATCGTAATATTTTTTATTAAATGATAATGATTTAATTTCACATAATAAATCTACAATACTATCTAATTCAGATTTTAATACTCTAAAAATTACAATAGGATCACCATATACTTTATCATATTTTGATGATTCAAATAAACATGTATCACCAACTATTCGTCTTCTATAATTTGTATGATGTTCATTCAAAATTCGTTTAAATTCTTTAATATAAATCTTTTTTATATATGTATCAATATGATCACATGTATTTATTAAACTTAATAATTCTTCTAAAGTAAAAAATTGAAATGTTAAAAAATTACCATCTTTATCTAAAAGTGGAAATGTCTCTTTCATATTTGTTACACAAGACGCTTCTCCTTGTGTCATATCAAATATAATATTATTTTTAAAATATTTTTTAGATTCTCCTTCATATAAAGAATATAAATGCATTTTTATAGTTTCTAAATCTCTTCCAGCATATAATTGAACAATTAATTTATTCTGTTGTTCAATTGTTATATCACATAATTGTTTAAAAAAAAGAAAATCTTTATCTGTCCATAATTCTTCATGTATTATAAGAAATTCATTAATACTATCTGGTGTTCTCCATATCCAAAAAGAAGGATGTTCTATAAAAATATATCCATGATTACTAAAATAATCCATTAAAAAATTAAAATTTTCTTTAAAAACTGGATCATAATGTATTGCACGAAAATTATTATATTTTTTTAAAAAACATGGATATACTTGATCTGTTTCTTCTGTAATTTGATTAAAATTATAATATCGAAAAGAAGTTCCTATACCTAAATAAGTAAATGATTTTCTATTTCTTTGTATATATGCTATTAAGTCCATTTATCTTCTTTCTTAATTAATAAGTAAATGATTTATGTAATTTTAGGAATATTAGCATTACTTTTTTTATTTTTTAGATCATCCTATGAACATATGACATCTAATGATTTAAGAGGTCCAACAATACCAAAAGAAGAAAAAAAAAATGAAAAAGAAGAACCTTTACCAGAAAATCAAGGTGGAAAAAATGCTAGTTCATATCCAAAAATTTATGGTCCAGAACTTTTATTAAAACCAGGTCATAATCCAA
>Ga0181349_1000420_pt1 | contig 17994 bp, 23 predicted proteins | sample Su13VDMM110SD_FD_130106 | JGI IMG/M metagenome (GOLD analysis project Ga0181349, IMG submission 130106) | Freshwater viral communities from Lake Michigan, USA - Su13.VD.MM110.S.D | ecosystem: Environmental > Aquatic > Freshwater > Lake | place: USA: Michigan | collected 2013-07-16 | reverse complement strand
GATCGCCAGCCTTCTGGGCCGTCCAGTGCGAATCTATAAAATATGCGGTAGGCCAGAGAGGTAAATGACGCCCCCCTGGTCTACGGCGAATAACAACACCTGGAACAATGCTCTGCCAGACAGACTCATCTCCCATAAAATCAATTGTTGACTGCATTCTTAACAACTTTCTTGGACTGCTCGTTTAACTTGATGCGAACAGCCTTTTTCGAATAGACTGAAAAGTTCTTCTGCTTCTGGGCAGATTCCTTCTTACGCTGACGGTCGCTCGATTCCATATTCTTATTTAATATCCCGGAACCTTTAAGTTCTGTCCCTGTGCAACCGGAATTGTCACACCAAAAACAGCAACGCCAATTGTAATGTATAAACAGCCCAGAATCAGCTGGAGCATGAGCGGAGCCGTAAGTCTCTTCTGAGTGGCTGGGTCCTTCAAAATGACAGCCTGGTAGACTGTCGCGGAGCCAATCACTGTAAACATAATGGCGAGTAGAATGCCGAATATTATTTCAGCCCCCATATACTATAGTATGGAGAAAATTGCCATAACAGAGAATGCACTGAAGACCTCAGGTGGTGATGTGTTCAAGGCGCTCGAGATTGCTTCGAAAGAAATTTATAAACAAAAAATTCAAGAGGTGGCTGCGGCTCTGCACATGCACGCACCTCGCATGGTCATGGACACTGTCATCCACGGGATGAATCTTGTTGAAAATGAAAATGTAAATAATAAAAAAGAATTTTTAATCGATGTGCTTAGGACAGTCCTGCACAACACACAGGACTGGGAAATGATTGACCAGGTTATCGATGGACTCTCCTATGCAAGCAAGGGTCTCATGAAAATTAATAAAAAGAAAAGAATTTTTTATTGTCCGTGCATCACTGACAGGTAGAACCATAGCAGGTACAGACCGATGATGACCTGGAGCAGAGACTTGCTCAGAACGAGCGGCATCTGACGACGGTTCTTCTGGCCAAGATCCTGAAGACCGATGATTATAGAGGTGGCCGAGGCTGACAACATAAGACCCTTCTGAAGATTGCCAAGCGCGGTCATAATATTATTTAAAAACATTTTTATATTTTCATATATGGCATTCTTCTCTCCCATAGAAGAGGGTGAACTCGAGAGTGGACTCTACTCGTCTCTAGAACCTGACGACCTCGAGTTTGCGGAGTATCAACCCATCGAGTACGACGTGCCGGAGGAGTGGATCAGTCTGTTAGGAGAGACGAAAGGGCTCGAGGATGAATACCACGAGTGTAACAAAAAGGCGTTCCTGGCCAAACGGGAAATTGCACGCAAGTACGATAACATCGAGGTGATGCGTAGTAATATCCCCGTGTTGGCCGAAAGCTCGCTCAAGGACGACTACGCGGCCCTCTTGGAAAAGTATGAAATCGAACTCAATATAGTAGAAGAGATGACCAATATAAGAAAACTCCTGGGCAAGCGCAACGCACTCAAAAAGGTTCTCAGAATGGATAAGCACGAGGAGATTCTGGCGTGCCCAATCTGTTGCGAAGCAAAAGTTGAAAAATTTATAGACCCGTGCGGCCACACCTTCTGTGAACCCTGTCTCCTGCGCGGAGCACCAACTGAAAAATGTCCAATTTGTAGAACTAAAGTTAAACAGGTTCGCCAACTGTTCTTCAGTTAAACAATTTGCCAGAGTATATATTGGGGGAGTGCCCCCATCTGACCTTAGCTCAATTGGTAGAGCGAAGGACTGTAGAGGTTGTATATCGTTATCCTTAGGTCGCTGGTTCGATTCCGGCAGGTCAGACGTCTCTCGCGCAAGTTCCTGTAACTCAGTTGGTCAGAGTGTTGGTCTTATGTACCAAAAGTCGTGAGTTCAAGCCTCACCAGGAACAGTTATGGTTCTATAGTATAATGGTCAGTACATGAGACTCTGAAAAGGATAAAGTCCTTTGATATCGGCGCCATCTCGAAATGGGAGTTCGATCCTCCCTAGAACCTTGACCTGAACAAGTCGTTAAACTATTCAGATGCTCCTGTAACTCAGTTGGTAGAGTGTGAGGCTGTTAACCTCAAAGTCGGAGGTTCGAAACCTGCCGGGAGCGCCACTTATTTTGAACTGCCCAGCCCCAGTTAAAAATAAAAGGAAATAAATTAGTATGGCCCAGTGCAATTTCCTTCGATTTTACCCTGATGGCAAGTACCTGTATGTCGAGGTTCTTGCCAAAGAGTACATGAAGTCACAACCGGAAACACTGGAAGGTGCGAACAAGATTGCCGCACTGGTCAGACCTATTGTCACCGACCTGGAGAGATTCTGCGTTGCAAAAAATTTGAAAGAAATTACGGTTGTCAACCTGGAGGGAGTTAATCTCGCCAACGTCAAGCCAGAGTACACCATGAAACTCATCACCATGTTGCACACCGAGCGACCGGACTTCAAGCACCTTGAACGCATCGAAATCAAAAACGCCAATGCGCAGTTCGAGATACTCTACAGCGTCCTCAAGATGGGCCTCCCAGCCCCAATACGTCGAATCGTCAAGTTGGTCTAGGAGCCAACCTTGAACGCCCTGACGTCACTTGGGGACTCTCGCCAGAACGTCACGCGGTTCTCGTGGAACAGCTCGTATTGACGCGCGTGCTCCGCCTTGAGAGCCGTTTCATTCGCATCAGCAAAAGATATGCCGACAGGCTCTACTTTAGTTAATACAGGTGTATATGCCATCAGCTCAGAGTTGTACAGACAGCCCAGCTGGTACCCAATGTCATATACAGTTCCTGTCTTATCTGTCACCCAGTAGTGCGTGCACACCTCCGGACCGTATATGCACCAACCCTTGACCATGTTAGCCACATGACCCTCGTGCTCAAGGTACTTTATCACCAGGGCACAGTGGTGCACGATTGTCCCAGAGACCCGATGCAACTTCATTCTCTTTGCGAGGCGCTCCATGCTTTATTATTGAAAATTTATTTTATCTGAATATATTAATGCCACCAACTCCATCAAATCCGGTGAAGATTTCCGTCGTGTTTGGTATTGTATGGGCTTTCATGGCAGCCTTTATCGTATCAAACGTCGGTAAGGTGTCTGGGTATGGCAACCCAGGCGTTTTCGTCAGTCTCCTTTCAGGCCTGCTCACAGGCGCAGGCATAGGTACGGGCTCGTACTATCTTTTCAAAAATATTAACACAAGTGTCGCTGCGACTAACGCAGCCGCCGGCAAGGGCTCTGGTGGTGCATTCACCGGTGACTGGGACAACATAGTCACGGCTGGATATTACTTCAACCAAGGCCAAGAAAAAGAGGCACAGGCTATACAGGGATTAACAACTGCAATTGGAACTCTTACAAACTTTGTTCCGTCTGCGACCACCTGCGTCCCAGGCATAAATGCAGCACAAATAAACGCGTGTACTCAAGCTGGTTTCTCTGTCAGGGCAGCCACTGCGCCCACGACCACACCTGGGACCGCGCCACCCACGACCACACCACCTACGACCACACCTGGGACCACACCTGGGACCACACCACCCACGACCACACCTGGGACCACACCACCCACGACCACACCTGGGACCACGCCACCCACGACCACACCTGGGACCACCGGGACGACATTTGCACCTGGTTCGCAGAGCTGCTCTGCGGCGAATCTCACAGCTGACCAGCTGCTCCAGTGCATCTTTTCAGGAAATGCGCAGAGCGGCGTGGGTATAACTGACTACCAGCTCCAGCAGCTGTCGAGAGAGTCTGGAATTCCGATTGAACAGCTCAGGACTGCTTTGTCGGCAGCAAACCAGGCGTCTTTGCAGGCTGCATGGCAGGCGGCGGGTGGCCCGGCGGCCCGCCCTGTACCCCCTCGTAACCCGCCGGCAAGCGCACCTGCTGTGTCTCTACCAGGTACCAAGTCGAAGATAACACCCAAAGTTGCGGCCGCAATAGCCTTTCCTATAGGTACTATTGCACTGTTAGGATTGGGATTCTTTTTGTTTAATTTTTTGGGCGCTGAAGCAACTGGTCCATCAAAAGCAGTATTTTGGGGAAGTTTAATGACGGTCGTACTCACAAGCATTTCGGCACTTGGTCTCGGCCTTTCCCCTCGCGTGTCACCGGGGCAACAGGTTGAGCGCCGCACAGCAACGTATGCACTTGCTGCCGTAGCCTTGGTATCTGGTATTCTATCAGTCACTATTGCATTAAAACAAAAATCATCTCTGTTTGTTCCTATACCAACAATTCCGAACTCGTTAAAAACCCCAAATTTTATGGGTATAATGGCTATTGTCGCAACACTTGTGCCTGGTATAGGTCTGGCTATTGACAAGGGTGTTAATGGTAAGAAGCGCGCACCGGCTCAGCAGAAGAAGCGTGACATTGCAATGGGTGTACTCATCGCTATAGGTGGTTTTATGCTGCTGTCTGGAGCGGCTTACAAGACAATTAACGCACGAAGAGCAGCAGTAAATAACACAACTGCACCGCCACCGCCAACTGCACCGCCGGTACAACAGGTAGCACAGCCATAATCTTAAAAAAAATAGACGAAAAGAGTAATGGACGCCGGACAGCTTGAGCGCATCAAGGCGAGTCTTGCCCGCATGAATAGCGAGCTCACGCCGGCAACATCATCTGGGTATGGTGCCCCCTTTATGCCGACGACCCCAACATATCCCAGGCCATCAACTGCTTTTCAGGCGAGCGATGGTCCCCGGTACCACAATTTCAACAAGTGGCCAACCATGAATATCAGATAAAAGTATTAGAATAGTTTAAACTATGGCGGACCCTATCCTGGTCCCGACAATAAATCGTTTCACAACGTTTCCTATCCAGTACCCCGACCTATGGGCACTGTATAAGAAGGCGGTCGGCTCGTTCTGGACAGCTGAGGAGATTGACCTCGGCGCGGACCTCAACGACTGGGCAACCCTAAATGAAAACGAGCAGCACTTCATCAAGATGGTTCTGGCATTCTTCGCGGCATCTGACGGTATCGTCATGGAAAACATCAATCTAAATTTTGGGTCCGAGGTTCAGATTTCAGAGGCTCGCTCGTTCTACGCCTACCAGAGTTTCAACGAGGCTATCCATGGTGAGACGTATTCGCTCATGATTGACAAGCTGGTCCAGGACAAGGCTGAAAAGGAGAGGCTGTTTCGCGCAGTCGAGACCTCCAGTGCTGTCAAGGACAAGGCTGACTGGGCCATGACGTGGATGGGGTCCGACGCACCCTTTGCGAGCCGCCTGATTGCATTCATGTGCGTCGAGGGCATCTTCTTTTCGGGGAGTTTCTGCGCCATCTTTTGGCTGAAGAAGCGTGGTATACTTCCTGGGCTGTGCTTCAGCAACGAGCTCATCAGCAGAGACGAGGGGTCACATCTCGAGTTTGCCGTGGCGCTATACAAGCACCTCCAAGAAAAGTGCCCGAGCAAGGATATTCACAAAATTGTCCAGACAGCGGTCGAGACAGAGGAGAGCTTCATTACGGAGGCGCTTCCATGCAGATTGATAGGCATGGATGCCGAACAAATGAAACAATACATTCGCTATGTTGGTGACCGGCTCATGAAGCAGCTCGGCGAGACGCCCATATGGGGCGCAGAAAACCCCTTTGCCTGGATGGAGACCATCTCACTGGAGGGGAAGACCAACTTTTTTGAGAAACGTGTCGGTGATTATTCTAAACGTATGGTTGAAGAGGGTGATTCAGTTCGATTCGATGAAGAGTTCTGAGTCTCAAAGCCATGGCTTTGGTCCTACTTCTGCTTCTTGTGCCCATCTTGCAGTGACATGTATCCACCGGTTGAGGCAGAACCGCCACCAATCATGCCCGGTTGGAGAGTTCCTGGGACATAGCGGCTGTAACGACGCATCAGAAAACCAGCCAGCATCACGAAAACAAAGGCGTGCAACAGCACACCCACCTGACTAGGCAGACCGTCTGGGCTGGCGATACCGCCGAACACACGACGAGTCACCTTGTAGGTGAGTGGGTTAGCAATCAGGAAGAACAGGATAAAAGTAAGGAACGCGCGACCACCCATCTTTATTTATAGTCAACTTTTTTTTAATAAGCACCTGGGGTCATGGTGTACTCGCTGGTCTCCTCCTCGTAGGTCTCGGGCTCATCCTCGTAGGTCTCGGGCTCATCCTCGTACATCTCGGGCTCGTCGGCGTACATCTCGGGCTCGTCGGCGTAGCGGGAGAAGCGGCCAACGAGGCGGCCTGCGATCACGAAGACCAGGGCGTGCAGGAGCACACCAGCCTGTGTGGGCAGACCCTCTGGGCTGGCGATCATGCTGCCGAACAGCTTGCCGGTCAGCTTGAAGAGAGCCGGGTTGGCAATGATAAAGAAGAGGGCAATTGCCAACAGAAAACGGAACATTTAATTTAGGCCGAGAAAATTTTATATGAGTCTGGATATGCCACGTTGGGCTGTAGGTTTTCCAAGTACATTACTATTTTTTAAAGAAATTGTAGCTACTCTACGACCTTTTTGATTTTTAGGAATATATCCAATAACTGGTCTATATTGTCCGTTAACCATTATATATTTAGAACCATCTATGTTATTTATAGATGCACCATTTCCAATCTTTTTACTGAATTTGTTTTCCCAGTGAACCATACGTACGTTCCCTTTTTTCACCGTCTTGGAATTTACAGACGTCAAGTACTGTTGTGCATTCTTATTGAGTCCACTCAAGCGTGTTGCCGCTGTCGCCGCCCGAGCATTTTTGAGCTGTTCTTCGAATCGCTTTGTTTCACGCGCACTTGTTTCGGCACCGAGTCTAGACGCCTCAGCGAGGGACCCCGCCAGACGGTTTGAATTAGCCTTTGCCGCCTCGAGCTCCTTACGAATCTTATTTACATTTGCATTTGAGGTTTTGGGTGCGGTAGCAAGTTGTGTCTGAAGACTCGCCACAAGCGCTGCTGATTCTTCTGAAGCCTTCAGGGCCGCTGCGCGTGCAGCCTCTACGGCCGCCTTTTCTGCTCTTGCTGCATTTGCCTCCCGCCTGGCTGCATTCCGTTCAGCCTTAAGGGCCTCGGCACTATTCTTTTTGTTACTTAACCTCTTCACCGCTAGATTATGAGCTGCTGTTGCCGCATTCCGTTCGCGTACTGCTTCCTGTTTATTTCTGTTTATTTCTGCAAGTTTATTTTGCGAAATTCTGGCTTGATTCGTCAGCTGCGCCGTACGGGCCTTTTCTTCATTCAAAGTTACCTGAAGAGAAGCCTTGGCCGCATTTGAATTGGCCGCCGCCCTTTCAAGTTCTGCACGGCGCACCTCTGCCACCGCTGCCGCATTCTTCTGAGCCTGCAGTGCCGCGTTACGTTCTGCCACCGCAGCTTTCAAACGATTCGCCGCATTCGTATTTCCTGCATTCTTGGCAGCCTGAAGCTCAGTCAGTCTAGCCTCGGCCGCCGCCTTTTCAGCAGCAGCAGCACTGACAGCAGCACTGGCACTGGCCGCCGCCTGTGAAAGCGCTTGAGCCTGAGCCTCTTCAATTTGTCTTACTCTGGCATTAGTCGCCAGCTTATTAGCAGCACTGGCACTGGCCGCATTTGTCCTTGCCCTGTTAAGTGCTGCTGCCAGGGCGTTTCTTTCAGCCGCGGCTTCAGCTGCATTCTTTAGACGAGATGCCTGTAGTTGAGCTGCAAGAGACTTTTCGATGGCGAGTGCCGCGTTAGCCTTTGTTCTTTCTTCGACTGTACGAGCGTTGAGTGCTGCCTGGTGCGCCGCGTTCTTAGCAGCCAAGGAGGCTGCCGCTGCGGCTGTTTGAGCGTTGAGTTCTGCCTTGTGTGCATTCGCTGCATTTTTCATGGCACGGTTCACCTCAGCCGCTGTAGTAGTCTTATTTGCGGCTGCTTGGGTCAGTGCTAGATTTGCGTTATTAGCACGCCTTGACGCTGCGGCGGCTGCGGCGGCGGTTGCCAACTTTTCGGCATTCAAAACTTTCCGATTTTCTGCAGCCCTTGCGAGAGCGGCATTCTTTGTGGCCAGTTCGGCATTTTTGACAGCCTGTATAGCGGAAGCAGCCCTGGCCGACTCTGCCGCATTTTGCTGCGATGCTTTAAGCTGGTTTTCGAGTGCCCGGACACGTGCATTTGCAGCGGCGGACGCATTCGTCTTGGCCGCGTTCCGGGCAGCCTCTAGGTTCTTCAGAGCCTTATTCGCGCTTGCCTTGTTTTTGGCACGCAGAAGAAGCATAGACGCTACAGTGACCGCTTGTTGTGCGGCGGCATTTTCCATTAATTTGTTAGCTGCTGCTTTTTCGGTGGCGTTGTGAGCCGCCAGAGTTGCTTTTTGAGCATTTTCCATCTGTCTTGTAGCCGCCGCTGACGCATTCCTTTGAGCAGCCAGTGCTGCCTGATGCGCGTCGTTTCTAAAATTCAGTGCCGCCTGAAATTCTTCTTTACTCGCAGTACCTTTCGCCGTTAAATTATTTATTTTTCTTTGGGCCTCCAATTGATTTGCAGCTGCTTTGTTCGCAGCCGCGGCAGCCGCCGTTACTTCGGCATTTCTGAGAGCGTTTCGGGCCAGAGACGCAGTCTTTTGAGCTTCCAGCGCTGTGGTCGCATTGTTTCTGGCAGTCGCCAGCGCTGTCTTTTCGGCGTTATATGTAGCTTTCAGGGTAGCCACGGCTTGAGCGTGCGCCGCGCTAGTAGTATTACCCGAAGCTTCCATAATTTTTACTTTTTCAGCTGCAGCCGTGGCATTTGCACGTGCCGCTGCCAAATTAGCCGCTGCAGTTGCATTCTTATTAGCCGCTGCGGCACTCATAGCGGCTATTGTTGAGTTTCGGGCAGCCAAGTTGGTCACGGCGCTATTTCTTTGCGTCTTATACCCGTTCGCCTCTGCTCTGGCCGCCACCAAGTTGGCCTGTGTCGCTGCTGCTGCCGCCTGTGCCGCCGCTAGTGCTGCTGCATTAGCATTCGTTGACCGGCTATTAAGAAAAGTTTTATATTTTCGAAGAAGAGGTATAGCGGCATTCTGAATTGCATTTCTATTAGTAAGTCCGTTAAGATTTGTGAGTGACTTGTTAACTGTTGAGTTGCCCCTGTTATTAAACGCGAGTGAATTCACGTATTTAAGCAAGTTGAGCTGAAGCCGCTTGTTGGAATTCTTCCAGCCCTGATTTGCCGCGTTACCATTCGTTGTGTTGGCCGTGGTACTTTTGATTTTATTAACTGCCTTATTTCGGTTCTCAAAAGATGTTTTATAGGTGGACCCACTCATTACATTTGGCTGGGAAAAAAGTTCGAGCCCCACCTGAAGGCAGTTAAACGCTGGACCCTAATATATAGTAGAACAGACACACAATGGCCTCTCTTACTATCAACAAGCTTTCCGACTTTTCCGCCTCCTCCATCAAGTTTTCCGATGTTCAGCAGAACAAGATGGGTGGAAAGGCGGTCTACCTCAACAGTGCGGATGGTGGTAAGGTGCTCCTGAAGCTTCCTCCTATGAAGGCTATCGTAGGCATCTCACCCTACTATGCCGACAAGACCAGCAAGAAGAACATCCAAAACTATAAGATGCCACTGTCTTTGACGGACCCAGCGGCAGTTGCGTTTTTCGCCCAGTTGGACGCTGCTGTTCTGGCGCACATCCAGGCTAACGAGGCTAAGTTTTTCGGCGGCAAGAAGACCCTGAAGGACATGATGGTTAACTACAAGCCGTTTGTTCAGCAGTCTGAGAAGGCAGAGTACGCGCCCCTCCTGAAGACCAACGTCATGTGGAACAAGGACAGCAACAAGTTCGAGACGCAGTTCTACGACTCCAAGGGCACCGACATCGACCCCGATGAGTTGGTCGAGAAGCGCGGTCTGACGGTGACGACCCTGATCCAGCTGGGTCAGATTTACAACACGCCAGCTGGATTTGGGCTGTCCATCCGCCTGGTCCAGGTCAAGGTGTCCTCGCAGGCCAAGCTGGCTGCGCGCGCTCTCCTGGACGACCCGGAGGAGAAGGAGCAATCGGTTGCGGAGGAGGAGGACGAGGAGGAGTACGAGGAGGACGAGGAGTAGGGGACAAGTACACAGTACTTGGGGACAGGGGCGATGCCTCTGGGACAAGGAAAATATTTGTAATATATATATAAATGAGTTGGATTAATGATGGTCACTTCAAAATAGCTGACCGCAACAATCGTCACTACGTGTTTCGGCGAACCAACGCGGGAAACACTGAGATTAACATTCCAAAAAATATAGTCACAAAGGGCCGTGCAAAGGCATGGCTCAAGGCTAACCCAAACAAGGTGAAGAACCCGACGAGTTACAGAGCGAAGAATGTCGTAAGAAAAATAACTCCGGGTAAGCTTGTCGTATTCTCACCTAAACCATCCAACATAAACTTTAAGTGCAATACAACCTTTTTCAAGAAGGTTCGGGCATCGAATGGCGCGACTGGATACAAGGCGACAATTTTGGCGAACCGGAATAAGCTTTATTCGGTTATGAACAGTCGTATACCTATCACCAAAGGAATGGGTAAGTTGGGTAAGGGCTCACAAGGTGTTGTGTTCCTGGCGTACACTTCAGCTAAAGGGATTTACCCTGTCACCATCAAAGTGACGCCGCGCGACAAGACAATCAAGAAACAGACGTCCGACACCGAATTTAATATTCAGCAGAAGTTGTACTCGATAGTTCCAGGTAGTATTCCGCAGCCGTACAGACTCATTCACGGATGCAAAACTTTTGTGCCGGTGTCAACATGGGGAATGAACAACAAGTCGACCACATTTGACTACTCGGACCAGACGGTCCTATTCACCGAGTACATTACAGGTGGGTCTCTACCTGACTGGATGGAGAGAATGAATGGCCGACTGTCTGACGCCTTTATGCAGAGTTTGATAAGTCAGATTCTGCACACTCTTCTGTTTATCGGCAGGCGCCTTCCGTCGTTCCGTCACAATGACCTGCACTTGGATAACATCCTGGTGAAACAGAATGCTTATACAAAATTTCCAACATTTATCCTGAATGACTTTGGGTGGGCTAGCATCGGCCGTGGGTCGAACCCGCTTGTCAACAGCAACAAGCATTCGGAGAGGTTCGGCATAGGAGCCAAGACGAGCAGCCGGTACGACATGCATCTGTTCCTGAACGAGCTGCACAAATGGATGGAGGTGCACGGCGGTCGCGCCAAGTACCCCAAGGCGATTGCTTTTATAGAGAAGCACGTACCGGCAGGGTACCTCGGGAGCAGAAACACGTACATCAACGAGAGTCGCCTCAAGTACGGCATTCCTTATCCAGGATTAACAAGTCTCAGTGATATTGTGAAGGACCCGTATGTCCTATCGCCAAAGAAATTCATTAAAAATGTGATGAATATGCTTGAAATTAAGAAGAAACAAGACGCCATCTTCAAAAGTACACGGAATATCGAAAAGTTCCAAAACACGCCCCGCACACGGGCTTTAGTCAAGCAGATGATGAATAAAAATATATCTCCATCTAATAACATGAAACTTTCGCCGCGTTCATTCCTCAAGTTGTCGCCGCGGAGTCGTGCAGCCCTGATGATGAAGCCACGCGGCCTCCCTGGTCAAAGTCAGGCGGTAATTGTTGTGAACAAGACTATGGTCCGTGGTAAACCAATTGAGCGCCAAGTGGTTCGCATGGTTGGCGGTGAACGTGGTATCAATTTTCTGCCATTCAGTGGACAGATGAAGCCACGCGTCGCCTCCCCTAAGAAGAACAGTGCAAAGCGTAACATCGAGCTTACCAAAAGCATGCTTCGGTCGAGCAAGTTCAATAAGCTCCGCGTAAAGCTCACGTCTCCGGGCAATAATGCCAGCTACTACGACCGCTTTAACATGGCAAAGGTCAAGGCTATCAACGTGGTAAGGAATCGTCTGCGCAAGGGCCTGCCGGCATTCACGCCAAACACGCCCCGGGTGACCATGCCCAAGCCAAACACGCCCCGGGTGACCGTGACCATGCCCAAGCCAGCAGCAGCCCAGCGGCTCAAGTACCGGGTGACATACACACCTGAGACCGGCCGCATGAAGATTGTGGGCAACAGTGGGCGTCTTGCCCTTGTGAACGGCTCAGGCGTTTCGATGAACCACCTCCGGGCTATTGCTGCCAATTACGGAATTGACATCAAGGGGTTGCGCAGCAAGGTGAGTATCGCCAATAAAATTTTCCGCAACAATAAGTAATGGTCAAGCGGCTGATTATAGCAGCGCTTGTAGCCCTGGTCATTTTCTTGTGGCTCAAGCGTGAGGTGTCAGTCTCCGACTTTACACCCGACATTACCATGTACGGTTCGGAGAGCTGCCCGTGGTGCACCAAGCAGGGAGAGCATTTAAAAAATAATAATTTTCAATATAATTTCGTCGACTGCAAGTCTGGTCAGTGTCCAGGTTTCGTCACGTCATTCCCCACCACTGTCATCAATGGTCAGACGCACGTTGGATATACAGAAAAATTTTAAAATATATTTTTAGTATGGACTTTTACATCACTGACTTTGAGAATTGCAGAAACAAGGGGAGGAGAATCAACCCTCTGGGCGAAGACATGTATCTCCGGCCAGATGGCAGTATAGAAAAAGATATTTATAAAATTATTTTTATCCAGCGGTGGTGGTTAGACAGGCTGTACCGCTACGGGAATGGTATATTTTATAAAAAAATATTTGTAAAATATAAAACATGACGACGATTAAGAATTATGCCAAGATGGGCTTTGGGTTCACAGGTGGTTCCATTTTCGCCCAGATTATATTCATGGTTATCGGCCTTACGTTTTTCCTCATTGGTATGCGTATGCTCGCCGGTGCGCGCAAGGAGGGGAAGAGCCCAGTACCAGCCTATGTCTTCATGGGCATCGGTATGATCCTCGGCCTTGGCCTTGGCGCTGGCCTCTTCTTCGAGAATGTTGCGAAGAATATGGGTATGAACAAATGATCCTAGGCTCTGAACATGCCTATGGCGAATGCCAGCACAAACATCTGGAAGAGAGAGTCGACCGGCTTGAGAACAGTCGTGTACTTGACCAGTGCGTTATTCCACAGGTAGCGCAGGACAAACATCAGTAGCACCACATAAATTATAAAAAAAAGAATTTCCTTGATGAGCTCCTGACGAGTCTTGGCGCGAAAGATTCCGTACATTTATAATTATAAAGAAAATATTTTGTAAAAATAAGTATGGTCCGGCTTCATCCAGAAGACCCGGATGCAACCACCTTTACGTGGGACCCTTGGGGAACTACGGGTCGGACCCACTGTAACTGTTATGACTATGCGTTTGACAGCTACAGCTCGGTACGCTCAGCCAAGTCAGTCCCGGGTGACGGTGCAAATAACCCAAAATTGCTGGCGAATAACCTGACGTTCACCAAGTGCAACGGTATCGTCAAGCGTGTTCTAGGCGACAATCCTAAAAACGTCTACAAGATGAATAATCCGTATGCCAAGTGCAAGCCGGGGTTCTACAAGGTGATGTGTTTCGTCGCTCCACGCAACGACTTTGGCAACAGCACCGGCGACTTTCACTGGTACAAGCACAACAATGCTGTCCGGTACCGCACACGCGCAGGGGACAAGCCGCTAGGTCTGGCGCGTTTCTTCCGTGTACCGGTAAAGCGAATCACTGATGCCATAGCAAAAGCCACCAAGCCGCGGAGTCCAAATAACGGCCGGATCGCCAACTCGAATAACATGCGCACGCTAAAGTCGCTGAATAGGAACAACGAGATTGTACGTACCAAGAACAACGTGTCGATGATGCCTGGTATGGTGCTGCAATTCAAGGTGAATCTGTGGAGTCACAAGCAGGGGTGGGGGACAGGTCCCCAACTTGTGGACGCGAATGGTAAGACTATTTATGACCCGATAAAGGCAGCGAAGGTGTACCACCCTGGATTTCACTATACGCAGTTCTGTTCTGCTTATGCAGTCAGACGCGGTCGGGCCAGTACTGGGGCAAACTCGAACCGAAAGAATGGCAAGAACTTTCGCTCGGACCCCAACTTTATTATTCGACAGCTCATCAATATGAGCAAGCCGAAGCCTCTACGGAAGATTAAAGTGAAGAATACCAAGACTCTCTAGTACTTCTCTGAGGTCTTCATTTTGTTCAACATCGAATGCGACATCCATTCGGGTGTTTTCGTCTATTGTGCGTAGATCGAGACCAAATTCGTTTATAAGACGTGCCACTTGTGCGACTGGCACCTCTTGTACACTCTCAGTCTGATCACCGAGTCTTTGAATTGTGAGTATGACCCTATACTGGGGGACATCGAATGGTGTTCGGCACATTGGACAGGTGGGCATTCCACTTGCGCAGGTGAACTTCCACCTGTCGACACATCGGGCGTGGAACGTGTGACCACAAGCGAGTGTGCGTGTGCCCTGAGCCATGTTTGAAAAACACACCGCGCATTGGTTGTCTGCTGTGTGACATCTGCACGGACCTTCGGCTTTGACCCGATTCCGGCAGGGGCTCCCCGAAATTGTTGGCTGTCCGCACCGGCCTTCCATTGGTATGATGAAATATTTTTACTATCGTGTTAATCGGCGCCGCATCGACATGTTTTCAATCTCGAGACCCCGAATAACTTCTCTGTAATTACTCGTAACTTCATCTTGCTTTTCTTTCAGGTTAGACTCGACATTCATCCGGAATACGACCAGGGGGTCGTCGTCCTGCTCCATGCGGCAGACCGGGCACTCGATGGAGGACTCGTACCAGGTGAGAATGCAGCGCTGGTGAAACAGGTGCTTGCACTTGAGTTTCTTATCAAACCTTGTAACTTTGTTAAGACACACAACACATATTTGTACATTCTTTCGGGCGGACAGTCGCCTGTCTGACATTCCCTGATTTGGACAAATATTCTAAAATTTGTTTGTGAATTGCAGCCGGCTCCCTGTTGGCGTTGACCACGAGCACACGACACGGCACATGAGTGAGCATGCGCTTATAGTACATGTCGAGCTCTTTGAGATAACCAAGGGTGACGCCCGAGTCGCCCGCCTGGCGCCGTGTCTGGATGTGCTCCCATGCAGTCTCGGGGTCCTTGCTCAGGAAGATGTACAGGTCAGGGCACCAACCAAACTTGTCGTAGTAGTACATGAATACTTCATTCTCCTCTTGTGTAACCTCATTCTTGTCGAGCATCAGCTTCCAGAAGACGTGAGCCGTGCTGAGCGGACAGCGCTCGTGAATCACCCCCTCTTCAGGTCTCAGAGACTTGAGCACCGCCATGTGCATCAGAAAAGACCACCTGATGGGGTCTTCGTAGAACTTGTCGAGAGGCCATTCTGAAATCCGTTCGCGCTGAACAGTCCAGCCCGCCTTTTCGAGGAGGTCTAGTTGTGTCGTCTTGCCAGAACCGATGTTCCCATCAATGACAACCTTCATACAGTTTTATTTTGTTTAAATTTTAAGTGCTACTCCGTCCAGGGCTTAATCATGTTCTGACGTCCGCGCGGCATGGGGTTGCCGTTGTCCAGAGGGAAACCTAGGGGGGCATCGCACGCTGAGTTACGCAGAGGGAGCATGCCGAGCACCTTGTCGGGGCCGGCGGACTGGAGGAACTGACGGTACGAAAAGTTATCCTGGTAAGAAATTCCATTCTTCATCATAATTACATCATCCATTATGCGGTGTCCATCATAGGTTGTAATGCACCGACCGTTGGCGGGTCCCAGACGCTGAGACATTTAATATTTAGAAAGATTTTATTCCGCGCCGCTTGAGCATCGGCACCCACTGGGAAAACTCGTAACCCATAAAAACCGGATACTGCTCCAACTTGACCACCGGCTCCACCTTGGCTCCAAACTCCTCCAGCTTGTCGTTGACCATCCTGTAGGCTGCCGCAATCAGGTTCAGCCCGCCGCCCGTCACCACCACTATCTTGCCTGTTGAGAACAGACTAATGGTCACCTTCTTATCGCCTTCGACCGGCATGAATTTCACCTTGACGGCCGAGTAGCGCTCCGTGTTGCACTCGACGGTAAACTGTGGGTCGCGCCGAAACTCGCGGTAGAGCGTGTGCAAGTTCAGCACGCTGTTGGCAGAGAAACCAGTGTTGATAAGACGCGTCTGGATGCTCTCGACCGGAATCTCCAAGTTCAGACCAGTCACCGCGTTGATGACTGTCGATACCCGCTTCGCGATCCGGACAGTGTCGGCCAAATCGCAGCAGCCAGTCGCGTGGATGGTGCCATTTGGGAAAATCTTTACATTTTTGTTAGTGTACATGTCCTTGCTGATGATAACCACACAGTTGTAGAACTTCTTGTCGGGCTTCTCGGACATGGTCCAGCCCATCATGGGCTTGAAGTCAGCCTTGAACTTTTCCATATTGATAGCCTGTGGATAGGCTGCATTCATAGTGATGGTAGAGATGCGAACCCACGACGACTGTGGGTAAAGTTCCTTCGTCTCGTTCAGCGACATGATGAACCGGAACGTATTCATCTCCATGGTTGTATGTTTTGGTTTAGCCCTGTCAGTCCTTATACTGAAGGGAACATCGCTCATTTTTTCAAATTCTTCCCGATGAGGAAATTCTTGTAAATCTTGGCCAGCTGCTCCTTGGTGTACACCTTGTTCAGCAGGTTGGCGTTATTCATCCGGCGTTCTATGGTGTTCTTGGTCACGGCGTGCAGCAGCTTGTTCAGCTCGCCAGTGCGAACCACGCCTCTTCTGACCGGTGCCGCGATGCGCTTCTTCTTCGTCACCACGCGCTTCTTCTTCTTCACCACGCGCTTGCGGCGAATCTTCGTGGCCACCTTATTCAGACCATTCAGTGCACTGTTCAGTCTGTTATAGTTTTTGGTAGGACCGGCAACTTCTATGACCAGCTTGAGCGCCTTGGGTTCAGCGCCAAACTCTGTCACAGCGCGGCTCTGGTTGCCTCCAGCCTTTTGCAGAGCATTGGCAGTCTTGGCCACGTTGGTCGCCCCGCCCGCCTGGTTAATCTTGTTCGCGGCGGCATTCACACCGCCCATCTGTCTGAGAGCAGCCGCCTCGTTGACTGGCAGATTCACAGGGAGAGCACCAGTTCGGTTGGATGCGGGCGCTGCTGCTGTGCCAATGTTGACCGGTGGCAGGTTGATGCGTGGAGGTGCCCCCCCTGTAATATTGAATATCGGCTGTGGCACTGCTTGAGGGGGGCCCATGTTGTACCGGGGAGCAACTGGAGGTCCCATGTTGTACCGGGGAGCCACTGGCCCCATGTTGTTGTACCGGCGGGGTGGTGAAAAAAAGCCCCCGCCGCCGCCATTGTTACGTCTGCGTTCACTACCACCGTACGCATTCTCATACCGCCGCTCACGGTTCTTGATAATTTTAAATTCCTTATTGAAAGTTTCCCGGATGTTGCGGTCGCGTATAGGCAACAAGCTCATCTTCAGGTCGTCCCGGATGCGCTCCATCTCGTACTTGGCATTGCTCGACCTAGCGGCGCGCCGAATGTTATCACGGATAGAGCCGATAATAATCGAACGCCCTGGGAAGTTGGAACGGGTATGCAGGGCACGCAGAATCACACCGTACTGGGTAATACGATAAGAAGTATTCTTGTACTTTAGGTTGGAAACTGCCTGATTAAGCTTGGAGTTTATCGACTTTTCTATAGACTCGCGACGCTCCTTGTTACGCACATTCTTATATTTGTCAAGCAGCTTGAACACATTCATAGATGCGTAATTCTCACCCTCTGCCGTCATCTTTCCTTTATTTTTAGAATTATTATTTTTCTTGTTGATGCGTTTGAAATATGGTTTACCGATGGCATTTACAGAACGATTAAATAAAATTTTATTCGTAGGAGTGATAATAGCTGCCCATTTATCAGTAAAGAAACCATTACTTTTTATTTCAAAATTACCTCTTACGTTTTTGTAAAAATATTTATTATTTCTTTTAAAAATATTCGTTCCATAATTTTGCTGCACATTGGGCGGTGGCGCGTTGGGACCAGTACCTGTGTTGGTGGTTTGTGGTTTTGGCGGAGGCGG
>Ga0181349_1000415_pt1 | contig 18073 bp, 11 predicted proteins | sample Su13VDMM110SD_FD_130106 | JGI IMG/M metagenome (GOLD analysis project Ga0181349, IMG submission 130106) | Freshwater viral communities from Lake Michigan, USA - Su13.VD.MM110.S.D | ecosystem: Environmental > Aquatic > Freshwater > Lake | place: USA: Michigan | collected 2013-07-16 | reverse complement strand
GCAGTTGCAGGCGCGGCAGGCGCGACGCGACGGCAGGGCGGTGGCATGGAATATCACGCCGATGGAGCAAAATGCGAGAGCAAAGCCCGAGCTAGCGCCGTACTGGGCTGCGGAGAGGAATGCAGCATGGGAAGCATGGGAAAGTGCTCAAGAGATCAAAGCGCAGGGCGTCGACCTGTTTGATCCAGACTTCGATGTGAAGCAAGCGCGGGCGCGGCACGAAAGCGCTGCGTGGGCGGCGCAGGTAGCGGAGTGGGCGGTGTGGATCGCGGCAAACATGGCAACTATAGAAAATGTTAAAGAGGACATGAAGCAGGACGTGCAGAATAAGGTGTACGAGAAGAAGGCGGCAATGGAGGCGCGGCAAAAGGCGGTTGATGAATACACCCAGCTCAAGGCTGAATGGGCGGCGAGGGATAATCCGAAGATCGCGGAGGCGGCGGCGGCAATGGCGGAGGTGGAGGCGAGGAACGCAGCTCAGTATCATGCGATGGTGGAGGCGGCGGCAAGAGATGATCCGAAGATCGCGGAGGCGGCGGCGGCAATAGCGGAGGTGGAGGCGAGGAACGCAGCTCAGTATCAGGCGATGGTGGCTTCACATCGTCCGCCTCAGCAGTCTTCGAGGTTTGGGCCTCCTCCACCAGGCATCTCGGGTGCAGCACTGCTGAATTTTAGGGCTGCTCAACAGAAGCGGCTAAATGCGGAAGATTTGGCTCGGTTTAAGGCGCAGCAGTTAGCTGCGGACAAGTTGCGGCTTGAACAAGAACAAAGAACTCCACAATCAGAATCAGTGACAAATAAGTCACCTGTTTTTGCGCCTGATGAAACGGAAGAGGGCAACAACCCATCGCTTTCTGATGAGCTTCTTATGTCAAAACGTATTCCGTTTTATAAGACGCATAAACCTCCTTCACCTGGGCATTTAAGAAAACTTGTAGATAAGACAAAAGAGGCAGCATATCAGGCAGCATCTCAGGCAGCATCTCAGGCAGCATCTCAGGCAGCATATCAGGCAGCATCTCATGCAGCATCTCAGGTTGCCTCTACGCTGACAAATTATGGTACCTATTTATTTTATCCGCGGCCGGATCAGCCGAGCGTCAGATCAGTAGACTTAAGGGGCAACGTGATTCGCAAGGCTCAATTGCCGCCGCCTGAGCCAGGGATAATTCGCTCAAACCCAACATTTGACCCAAAAACCGGCTTAATGATTCCAGGGCGCGCTAGATTGTTGCCAAACTATTTTGACCCAAAAACCGGCTTAATGATTCCAGGGCGCGTTAGATTGTTGCCAAACTATAATCAAGGCAGGGGAAAAAAATTGGCAACTATGTTACACGAAAGCATAAAAAAAAAGAGAAAGAATAAGCGAAGAACTCATCGTAAGAGAAGAACTCATAATAAGAGAAGAACTCATCGTAAGAGAATAACTCATCGTAAGAGAAGAACACATCATAAGAGAATGCCTCCTATGACGAACATAGAGAATAAGCCACATAAAAAAACAAGAAAAAACAACAATTCCAAACTTTAATACGTTAATACGTTAATTTAACTATTAAAAAATAAAAATAAAGTATACTATATAAATATATATAGTATGACTAACGTTAGTAAAAAAAAAACTAATGAACCGAAAAGAAAAAAAACGTTAAAAAATAGGAGTTCAGAACAATCTGGTGGGGTATTTGATGACTTAAGGAGTGTATTTATAGAGAACATTGCGCTGTGGCTGTTTAATAAAGAATTAGAATCAACGTTTTTTATTCCTGAGTTGGTTTCAACAATTGTTAAAGGATATACCACAAATCCTCCAGAGCCAGAGAAAAAAAAAATAACTAAACACTCAGACATTTTAACAATAGGATTGGATCCAAAAATACAATCCGATTTATTTATATGGGGAGCAAATTTTAATAATCATGATACCCCCTTTGATACCCCTTTGAATGTTAGCGGCCAACCAGGTATCTTAGTTCCTTATAAAAAAAATATGACACAACCAATTTCTCATCCAAATTATTTAGGTATAATAACAACACAAGCCGACGGGTTGAGTACGACGGAACAGGTTATTGCCGATATTAATCAAAAATTTGATTCCTTAGAATCGTATGTAGAAGGTGGAGGAAAAGTTCATATACCACGAGATTCTACAATATGGAGTAGAACCGAAGCGGTTGTAAAAAAAGATGAGAAAAAAGATAAAATTCAAGACTCCGTTGGCACAATTCAAATGGGTTTAGGAGTTGGCTTGGCCAAACAACAAGATAGCGAAGAAAATTATGAAAACCAGCAAGATTTATTGTATTATAGAGTAGCAAAGTTAAGTGTATTGAGATTAAAGGATAAATTAGATCATATAGATGATTTTTTAACGATCTATGCAGGTACAATGTATAAAACTAAAAAATTTTTACCGGAAAGTATAACAAAAAGTATAAAACTACAAGTTAAAAAACCAGAGTTTAAAACAAAACTATTTGACGCAGTATTAATTTTACCAAAAAAACAAGAGGATAATACCATTATAAGAGACATAAAACAACATCTGTTATTTAGACATCCAATTCATTTTAAGGAAGATAATAAATGGAGCTGGATTCATGAACCTACGTTTACTAGTTTATTTGGTTATAGTAAAAGACTTGTATATCTGTTCGATGCTAAAGTTAGAGGTAGGCTACGTGAAAATGCAGATGATAATACAAAATGTCGCGGGGATACACAACTAGAACACCTGTGGTATGGAATTCTTGGATGGACTGATTGGGTTTTTTCTGAGTCTGTTTTTAATGACCCTGACCTTATAAATCAAGTATCAGAAGATAAACTAAAAGAAAAAGATCAATACAGCCAATATAGACCAACAAAGGATGGAGCCTATATTTTACATACATGGGGAGTGAATCTAGAAAATAATTTAACTCCACATTATAAATTTTGTTTTTCAAATATACACGATGCACCAGAGGAATTTATTTTTAATGGATTTAATGAAAATAACTATAAAAAATTGTTAAACAATACATTAAATGTTATACAAAATGCGATTACCCATTTAAGTAATAAGTATAAAGGAAAAATCTTACAAGTAAGAATTTCAAAATTAGGATTTGGTGCTTGGAAAACGATGATACCCCCTAATAGAAGAGTTGACCTACTAAACTATTATAAAGATAAATTACTCAATATGCATATAGATAATCGAGTTGTTATAACTTTTGTCAATTTCGATAAAGAAGCTAGAAAAGAAACTTATTCTACATCGTCAATTAAAGAAGGAATGTTTACATGGATAGAGTCTGGTAACAATAGATATAATGCAGATCCATTTGGCTCATATATAGAAAATGATGAAAATATTTTATTATTAGTGAATGCTTGGGATGATGCTTCTTTTATAGGAAATGGCGGCACATTAGATGATACACTGGATGGATGGATGGTTACGGGAGATGTTAATGAAGAAAAACAAGGTCTAAATAATAAACCTCTAGGATATTACGCACAAAACTATTCTTATTTTCATAATGTTTTTTTTCAACCTCAATTGTTAGATGAGGCTAATTGGATAGTAGGAAAGGGAATAAACATAGACACAGCACCAGTAAAATTACTAGAACCAGTAAAGCACGCATCGGATGGGTCGGATGGGCTCTTTGCTTTTTTCGCTGATATGTTAGATGCGGGGGCAAATGTAGAGAATGAGCAGGCAGGAAAAAAGGAAATAAAAAAAGACAGCCCACAGATCGAACCATTAAACTTGTATGAACGTTTAGTTAAGAAGTTTGACAAAGTTATATCTATATATAAAGAGGATCACAATCACGTCATGTTTCGCGTTGCAAAAGAAAATCAGAAAAAAGTTTTAATAATAAACAATTTATTAAAAAAAAAAGAAGGAGACACAATTGAAGCATTGGTTCAGATTGCAAAAAATATAGATGAAAAATCTATAGCGTTGAATACTGCGCTGGATAATATGGACGCGGCGGAGGAGGCGGTGGCTAAGGCGGAGGCGGCGGCGGAGCCGTATCGGAATGAGGAAAAAGCGGCGTTGGCTGCTGCGCAGGATGCAGGTCTTAAGAAAGCGAGTAATGCGCAGGAGTTGAGGGCGAAGGTGTTGGATTTGAGAAAGCAATTCGACGACAGCGAGGTGGGGAAGCACTTGGTGGCGGCGGAATCCTATGAGGAACAAGTAAGAAAAGATTTTCACACAAGTTTTAACGCTTGGGGAGAGAGTATTAAAGAGAAAATGAAAAAAGTGGTAGAACAACTCTTGAATGACGAACCTGAAAATCAGATGGTGAAAGATTTGTCGGATGCGTTTGATATCAAAAAAAAACAAGAAGCCGATACCAATAGGGCAGATGCTGATAAGCTGGCTGCCGAGCAGGCAGAGAGGGCAGCGGCAGAGAGGGCAGCGGCGGAGGAGAGGGCAAGACTGAAAGAGGAGGACAGGAAGAAAGCGGCGGCAGCAGAGGAGGACGGGAAGGGACCGAAAAGGAAGGAGAATATACAGCAACGTGATAACTTCCAGGAAGATCCGTTCCAGCAACAAGCGATAAGACAAGCAAATGAAAGAGCCAGAAGCAGGGCAAAGTATTATCAAGAACAAGCAGAAGCTATAGCCAGAGGATTTAAAACGTCTGATGAAATGGCACAATATATAAAAGAAAAGCAGATCTATATTGGTTATGAGTATGATAATGAGTATACTCATTTTAATTCTATGAAAAAAAAGATTGAAACTATACCAAAGATAGATTTTTTAAGCGAGCTGGACACTAGTATAAAGCAGCTTTCCAAACAAATTGAACAAATAACAGCAATTCAAGAAAGAATTAAACCGGATGCGCTGTCTATGGCAATTTTACAAGCGGAGTTAATTATGATGCAAACAAAGATGAATTTAGTGACCGCCGACATTAAGAAAAAACTGGAACCTAAGCAGGATTATGTTCAAGAGGTCTATGAAAAATTTGCAAACATTAAAGATAAGAATATTAACGTTGATCATATGATATCGGTAATAGACATTGCAAAGGCTATGGGGAACAATGCAAAAGACTATTATGAATACCTGCAACGCAATCCACAAGCAAATGAAGACCAAGCTGCAACACTCTTGTTAAAGAATAGACAAGATAAAATAAAAAAGCTTGCAGAAGATTATAAGCCTAACCACGGCGATGATGCAAACAAAATACTGGAAGCATTGTTGATTTCGTTTGACATTAAAAAAGATCAGCTTGAAAGACATGAAATTTTTTCACTATACAAATACAACCAGGAGGAAACAACGAAAAATCCTCAATTTGAGGCTGTTGCAGTAGCCAGAGGATTTTTTACACTTGATGAAATGGACAAGATGCTTAAATTACCTATAAGTGAAAAAGATACACGCCCTTTATACGAAAACAAAAACAACTATTATGATATGATTCCTATTTATGTTACAACGACTAAGACCAATTTAATAGTAGCAGAAATGGAACAATTAAATAAATCCAAGACAATCGTGGATAACGCAGTTACTCGTGGTGAAGATTTGGTAATAAATAATGCAAAACTTCAAATGATGCGTGTGAGATATGAGATACTCAGAGCATTGTTACCAGTTAAGGAAGCGTATGAGAATGAAGACGGGGACAAAAACGAGGAAAAACTTATGTCAGCAATTCAAAGCGCATTTGGTCTTCAGTTTTTATTGTGGAAAGAAACCATCTTGATTGCGCGGGAAATTGGCGACTTGAAACTGGATGAAAAATTAACCGAGAATATAAAACAAAAACTAAGTGATATGATTACTAAAGATCCAGCGTTAACTAGTAATTCAATCCTACTAGGATTAAAACAAGCGTTCAATTTTGAGGATCCAACACCGCCCCCGCGCCCCCATGTTGCTGCTGATATTGATGCTGCTGTTGATGCTGATATTGATGAGAAGTTTGTTAATGATCCAAAGTTAGGAGCTCAGTATATAGTGGCTGCGAAGAATGCGCACCCCGATGGTCCAAACCCGGAGTTTGGTGTAGAGACTTGGTTAGAACGGGTTAAGGATGCTCATAAATACATAGCAGAGGCGGAGTCTGAAGACTTACATATAGATCCCAAATATAAGCAAGAGTGGGTTGAATGGCGTGCTCCCCAATTGAACCCCGACTGGAAGAACATATATAATCCAGAATTGTGGGAAGAAGAAAAAAAAAAAATTGATGTTAAACTAGAGCAAAAACAGCGACAACAAGTTGCGCGACCAGCAGCAGAACTACAAGAAAAGATAGCACGACCAGTAGCAGTAGCACAACAATCAATGCTAGATAAAATTTTGAAGGTTGTTTCAGGAGACGCACGACAAGCAGTAGCACAACAAGAAGTAGCACGACCAGCAGTAGCACGACAAGAAGTAGCACAACCAGTAGTAGCACGACCACAACCAGCAGTAGTAGCAGCAGCAAACGCACAAAGATTTCAACAAGACGCACGACAAGCGGAAATGCACGTCAGCAGCATATATCAAGAGGATAATAGTTCTAGTTATATGTTTTATATTCCTATTGTAGGTATTTTAATAGGAATTTCTAGCATGTTTTTAATAAAATAATAATCTTATTCTAAAATTGTATAAATGAGTACGTGTAAGCAAAGAAACAAAGAAACAAAGAAACATGATTATACTATCCTTAACGATAGTATAATTTATATGTAACTATGTAACCATGTAACTATGTAACTATGTAAATCGCTTACGAAGGCGGTAATTGTGCGAGACATAATTTAATATCCCCCAATGAGGCAACATTATATTTTACAATCAGCGGTAAATCATTTTCTAAATAAATTTCAATTTGGCTACATAAATTTGTGCACTTAATAAAATAACCTAAATTTTTAAGCGAAAACTCGCCTTGAATAATTTTATTTGGATTTTTCTGTATAAATTCCATATAGCCATCCGATTCAGAACGTCTAATTTCAGCAATCGCAAATTGACCTTGACATTTAAAAATTAATTCATTTCCTACCGATTTTATTTCTAATTTATCAGAAATAATACTAAGGTCTCTAATAATTTTTTGGAAATCGGTAGAGGGTATGTTTAAAATTGATGAAAATGTCACATCAGGTACTTCTAGTTCTTCATTGTCTGGCTCAATAAGTCTTAATTTTTGTGTTTTACATTGTTTAATTTCTCCATTCTCAAATTTTAACCCTAAATGATGTACAATTCCATCCACATAATCACATTCTTCAATGTATAACGTTAACGTATCATCATTATCAATTGTATTAATTAATTTAAACAAATGAAACATATTTACACCAATTACAATTTTATCTTTTTTACATTCAAAGACTTCAAAATTTTCGGATTGTAAAAAAAGATGGGCTAAGATTGTATGCGATTTATCCATATTAATGATTCGAATCCCATCTGGTTTGAATGTAATGTTTGTTTCTAAAAGTATATCTTTTAACGCCGTCATTAATGTTCTAAAAGGAGCAATTTGTATTGTTTGAATTGTTAAAATATTATTTGAATTTTCGGTCATTATACAAATACATTTTTAAAAAATCTTTAAATCGTAATTATTAATTAGAATTAAAAGAATTAAAAGAATTAAAAGAATTAAAAGAATTAAAATTGAAACATATAAATTTAAAAGTAAACAAACAATTAGTAGTATCCACAAAGTATGTCAGAACAGGTAGACTTAAATAAATATCAAAAGAAAAGCGATAAAGAACACATATTAGACAATCCAGATACTTATATTGGTTCAGTTGAAGTGATTGATTCAAATGAATACGTGTATTCGTCGAGCGAGGCTAAAATCATTAAAAAGAAAATAACGTATAATCCAGGATTGTATAAACTATTTGATGAAGGCATTGTAAATTGCCGCGATCATGTAGTTAGAATGCAGCAAGCACTCAATGAAAATAAAGAAGTAATTCCCGTTTCTACAATTGATATCAGTATTAGTGACGATGGAATTATTACAATGATGAATGACGGAAATGGAATTGATGTTGCCGAGCATCCAGAATATAAACTATGGATTCCAGAATTAATTTTTGCGCATCTTAGAACCTCTACAAATTATAATAAAGAAGAGAAAAAAATTGTTGGTGGAAAAAACGGCTTTGGCATTAAATTAGTCTTCATTTGGTCAACGTGGGGTCGCATTGAAACAATTGACGCCACCCGACAGCTTAAATATACGCAAGAATTTCGCAACAACTTAGACGTGATTGACCCGCCAAAAATTACGAAATGTAAAACTAAACCATATACAAAAATTGAGTTTAAGCCCGACTACAAACGACTTGGACTTGAAAATGGACTAACCATAGACATATTAGAATTATTTAAGCGACGGGTATATGATATCGCAGCAGTAACAGAGAAAGGAATTAAAGTTAAATTTAATAAAGAAATTGTGCCAGTAAAGAATTTTCAACAATACATTAAATTAATTGTGGATACGAGTGAAGTCAAATATGAAGAAGCAAATGAACGATGGGAATATGCGGTAGCATTTACAAAAGAAGGCGAGTTTTCGCAAGTGTCCTTTGTAAATGGTATTTATACACCAAAAGGCGGCAAACATGTAGAATATATTTTAAATCAACTCACAAGAAAATTAACAGCCTTTATTAAACTTAAAAAGAAAATAGATGTAAAACCGACAACCATTAAAGAAAAACTACTATTGTTTATTCGTTGTGATATTGAAAATCCAAGTTATGACAGCCAAACCAAAGATTATATGAATACGCCAATTACTAAATTTGGATCAACGTGTGAAGTAAGCGATAAATTTATTGAAAAAATAGCAAAGATGGGATTAATGGATGCGGTGTGTCAAACAACCGAACTCAATGATATTAAAGTGTTAAAAAAACAAGACGGATGTAAAAATAAATCGATTCGTGGAATTCCAAAATTAATTGACGCAAATCATGCGGGTACTTCAAAATCAAACACTTGTATATTAATTTTATGCGAAGGAGATTCTGCGAAAGCAGGCATTGTTTCGGGATTATCAAAAGACGACCGAAATACAATTGGAATTTATCCAATGAAAGGAAAATTACTCAATGTACGTGGAGAAACACTCACTAAAATTGGCAACAATAAAGAAATCGCAGAAATTAAACAAATTTTAGGCTTAGAACATGGTAAAGAATATACAGCACTTGACATTGCTACAAAATTACGTTATGGTAAAATATTATTTATGACAGACCAAGATTTAGACGGAAGTCATATCAAAGGATTGTGTATTAATGTATTTGATTCACTTTGGAAATCATTAATTAGTATTCCAGACTTTATTGGATACATGAATACGCCCATTCTAAAAGCAACCAAAGGAAAAACAATTCAACAATTTTATAACCAAGGTGAATTTACTCATTGGAAAGAAACAAATGATACAACACAATGGACAATTAAATATTATAAAGGATTGGGAACAAGCACAGGCAATGAATTCAAAGAGTATTTTAAAGATAAAAAAATAGTAAGTTTTAAATCTACTGGCGAAAGCACGTCTACAAAAATAGATATGGTATTTAACAAAAAAAGAAGTGATGACAGGAAAGAATGGTTATCGAAGTATGATCGAACTCTTTATGCGGACACACACGATAAACATATTACTTATGATGATTTTATTGATAAAGAATTAATTCATTATTCTACGTATGATAATGAACGATCGATTGCGAACCTTATGGATGGTTTAAAAATTTGCTTGCGAAAAATTGTATTCTCCGCATTTAAAAAGCGATTGACAAATGAAATTAAAGTCGCTCAATTTAGTGGGTATGTGTCAGAGCATTCTGGGTATCATCACGGAGAAGCTAGTTTGAATGCCGCAATTGTAGGGTTAGCGCAAAATTTTACTGGATCAAATAATATTAATTTACTAGAACCGAATGGACAATTTGGTACTAGACTGCTTGGCGGCAAAGATGCTGCTTCGGAACGATATATTTATACAAAGTTAAATAAACTTACGAGGTTAATTTATCGCCCCGAGGACGATGCGATTCTTGACTATTTGGAAGATGATGGTGAACAAGTAGAGCCAATTTATTATGCGCCAATTATTCCAATGGTGTTAGTAAACGGAACAAAAGGCATTGGTACAGGATTTAGTACGGATATTATGTGTTATAACGTGTTTCAAATTATTGAAAAATTAACCTTAATGTTAAAGAAAGAAGACCATGCTATTGAAATTACACCCTTTTACAATGGATTTACAGGATCGATTGAATTGATTGCCCCCAAAAAATATTTGATTAAAGGTGTCTATGCGAAAGTAGATGACAATAAAATTATAATTACTGAATTGCCAATTGGCACATGGACACAAGATTATAAAGAATATATTGAATCTCTTATGGACAACAAAGACAATAAATATATTAAAGATTATAATGATATGTCTACGGATTCAAAGGTAAACTTTGTGATTGAGTTTTACCCAGGTGTGTTAACTAATTTATTAGTTCAAACAACAGATATTAGCGGAAATTGCTCTGAAAAAGTTACAGAATTAGAAAAACTATTAAAATTATATACAACCTATTCAACCAATAATATGTATTTATTTGATCATAAAGAACATCTGAAAAAATATGAGTCTGCGAGTTCTATTATTGAAGAGTATTATCCAATTCGATATAACTATTACGTGATTCGAAAAGAAAAGCAAATTAGTAAACTTAAAACGGAATTATTAGTCTTATCCAATAAAGCAAAATTCATTTTAGCAGTATTAGACAATCAAATTGATATGCGTAAAAAGAAAGATAGCGAAATTGTAGCACTACTTATGGATCATAAATTTAATCCAAATCCAGAAAATGCGGAGCATCCATTTCATTATCTTATTAAAATGCCGTTTGACAGCGTGAGTGAAGAGAATGTTGAAAAACACTTGAAGGAAAAACAAAGTAAAGAACAAGAACTACGAGTATTAGAATCCAAAACAATTGAAACAATTTGGTTAGAAGAATTAAATGAATTCAAAGAAGAGTATCGTAAGGGTTTAACGACTCCTTTGTCAAAAGAGTCAGACCAATCCAAAGCAATCAAATCATCTAAACCGATCAAACCGATCAAACCAATCAAACTAATCACACAAGAAAATTAAATAAAGCCACAAATAATATAAAGAGTTATAATGAGTAATACTAATAGTACTAGTACTAGTAATGATTACTCAATTACATAATAAATTAGACGAATTAAATGCCTTCTATAGCAATGATGAACAACTCTGTCAGCTTTTTAATAATTATATAATGGTTGAATTGCCGAATTATTTAATGAATGCTAAAAAAAATAGTTTAGAGAAAGAAGAACGGCAATCTGCGCATAATAATTTTGTCAAACAATTTATAAATAATAATAAATATTTTTATAATAGTACAAGTGAAATTTTTTTTTGTTATGACAATAACCACTATACCATTATAAAAGAAGATACCATTATTTATAATATAGTATTAAAATTACGAAATAATACAAATTTAATGCCATGGAAATTCAAAATTAAAACATCTATTCTTAAACAAATCAAAGAAATCTCTATCTTGGATTCGCTACCAGAATCAAACACGATTCAAAATATTCAATCCATATTATCAAACATATTTGAATCCAAAGAGGAAAGTAAATATTTTTTGACGATCATTGGTGATATAATTTTAAAAAAACCAACAAATATAAACATTATTTCTAGTAATGCTAAACCGATCTTGCGAACCATTGAAAATATTGGAAGTCAATATTTTGGGCATATTTCTATAATGAATAGTTTTAAATTTAAATATCATGATCATAACTATAGCGAGTGTCGTATTTTAGTTATTAAAAATAAAGAGTATGATTCGGATATTATTTTTAAGAATTTAATTGATTTAGTGATTGTAAGCTGTTATTATTCGAATCGTTTTACAAGCGCGGATGCGTATTTAGATAGAATAAGTGATATTGATATTGTAAATAGAATCTTATTTTTAAAAAATAATAAAAAAGAAACCATCGTTGACTATTTTATCACTACAAACATTCAAGACTCTATTCACTCTGTTATTTCTATGAAAAATATGTTATATTTATGGAAACTTTATTTAGAGGAGATTAAAATGCCTTACATAATTCCTCAAACCACATTAAAACAATTATTAAAAACAAAAGTAACATTCAATGATGAAAAAGACGGATTTATTGATTGTACGAGCACAAAGATTCCATTTGTATCCAAATTTTTAAATTTTTGGGATGAAACCATGAAAGAAGATAGTAATGAATATTATTTAGAAATTGATGAAATTTGTATCTTATTTAAAAATTATAGTAACATTTCTTATAAAAATACGGATATTAATGATTTATCATTACTAAATATAATTAAACATTTTTATCCAGACGTAATTATCGACGGCACCTACATTAGTGGTATATCTTGTACTTTGTGGAACAAACAACAAGATATTGTTAGTTTTTTGAATAAAAAAACGTATACAAAAACAAATGATACGTTTATTTCCTTATATGAATTGTACAATGACTATTTAATTACGTGTAAGAAAAATATGATTTTAATCAGCAAAAATTATTTTGATATGTTTATTAAAAACCATTTATCTTCGCAACAATTGCCGTTATCCCAAGAGTCCCAGTTAACACAAGAATCCTCAATAACCCAACACTCAGACATTAACATTGATATGATTCCTATTCTAGTATTAACAACCATAGTAAGCTTAAATACTTAATTTATTAACTTATTAATTTATTCACTTATGCAGAACGTTTTTTATAAGTAGTGGATCTGGTCCTTCTACGTTTACTTGACTTTTTCTCAGGAGAAGATTTAACATAGCCAAATTTACCTTTTTTGCTAAAATATCCATATTTATGTAAACGTAGTTCTTTTTTAGCAGTTTCATGTTTCGCTCTTGATTTCCAACGACCTTTAATATAGATTAACTTTTCTAACGTGAGACCCCCCGCAGTTTTATATGCTTTTCCATGTCCTACTTCGGCGCGTTTGCCAATTAATTTATCATATACTTTACCTTTTATATGATATTTTCCGTCGGCTGACTTTTGAATTTTATGCATATATACTATACAATTATAAAAAAAATAATGTCCCTCTAAACTATAAAACTTATAAAACTATAAAACTATAAATTCACGTTAATTGTTTCTGGTTCTAGTATTGCTACATAAATTTTTAACATGATAGCATGGGGAGGACAACGTGCTAGTCCTTGCGTTTTCTAAAGTATATTTTACTGGACCATCATACCATATACTATTGATAGGAGATACAACAATCGTATTATAATAAGACGTATTATTTCTTCGGCCTTCGGGTGTTTTGGTTAAATTTTGAGCGGCTTTGGAATACCGCATTGCTTGAGTCAATTGCGAGGAAGAAATATTAGAACTTGTTCCCGAATAAAAAGACTCGTTTTTTGTAAAAAAAACTTTTTTACAACGTTCTAAGGGATTGTTAGGATTGTAAAAATTATTCAGTCCAGAATTTGTGCAGTCATAATAAAATGGTAAGATCGCATTTCTTGCGATTCTTTTATAGCGAGAAGTAGATTCCGCACAACCACAATTTAATTCTGTAATTATTAAATTTGGTAGAACCCCGCTGCAAGATTTTTTAACCATGATTGTTCTATAGTTATATATACGGAATATATTTTAGCACATTATTTTCATAAATGGTTACTTTAAACGCTGAATTGTATCCTTCTATTTTTATTATATCTCCAGTATATAAATCATTGCATCCTAAAGAGCTTGAACAATCTTTTCCTTTATTATAGATTGGAATTTTTATCATATTATTATCCGCGATTGTATAAAAATTCCATTTATCTCTATGGGTAATTAATGGTCTTCCCATTAATGGTAATATCATTTCTTTGGTATCATCAATTCGCGTTAATATTCCTACTTGTCTATAATTTGTATCCACGGATTGTGTTGAAATATTAATTGGCATTTTTAAAGAACTACTAGTTAAACTTGGAAAGAGTCTATCATCCCTCATAGGCGGTTCATATGGATTTAACAACACATCATTCTTTACATTTGAATATCCATAGTTTGTTCTCGGAAAAATACTATTTGTGTTATTTGTGTTATTTGTGTCATGAGATGTTAAACTCATACTCATACTGCGTTCACGCTTGTTATTACTATAATAAATTACAACAACTAATATTCCTACCAATATAATTATATATACCATAGTTATATTTTCTATACAAATTACGCCTGGCGCACACTTACCCATATAGTTTATAGTTTATAGCAATATTAAAAAAAACTTCAATACTTTAATATACAATATACAATAGTATAAAAAATATACTATTGTATGGAGTGGGATTCGAACCCACGCATCTTTCGATAGTAGATCTTGAGTCTACCCCCTTAAACCGCTCGGGCATCCATACTTTATATTATTATAGAGGATAGTATTTATATTGTTTTTTAATTTATCTCTATTATTGATACCATTATAATAGTTATGTGTTGTCATGTGTTGTGTTTAACAATGGATTACATTAAAGGTCTCATTTCTAACGATTGTTTTTTATTACTGCTATTAATTGGCTTTGCCATGGGAATGGCAATTGTGCTGGCATCATAGGTATATTTCATATAAGCAATCATCTCTTTATAAATTTGTTCAATTGCGTAACTTGTTACTAATTGGTTTAACGTAATGATTTGATTTTTAATATCCACAGGCAAGTTTTTACTATGCTGTAAAAAGATACTTCTCATAATGATTTGTAATTCATTACAACTTTGTGGTTCTATAATATATTGCTTGTTTGATTTATCATAGACGCCTTTTCGAATTGCGTTTTGAATAATTTGCATATTCTCACTACTAAAAAACGCAAGGGATAAATAAGAGTCACTCCATTGTCCTGATAATGCTTCGCGATAGGACAGACAATGCTTTATTGGAATTTTATCGGCAAATTGAAATTGAGGGCCGATTGGACCTAATATATTAATACGTCCATTGTTAACACGTCCATTATTAACATCATTCATATAAATTACAATAATATAATAAAAGAAAAGAAAAAAGAAAAAGAAAAGAAAAAGAAAATAAAATATTATAGTTATTTATATGGGCTTTACAACAATTGTAATTTTTATTGCGTCATTCATACTTATTATTATGTTAATAAGTGTAGCATATACTATGTATAGAGCAAAAAATAAAACAGCATTCCCACCAGTTGTAAGTGGATGTCCAGACTATTGGGAAGCAAAAAATGGAAAATGTCTAAATGTGAAAAAAATAGGAATTTGTAATATAGGAGATGTAAATTCTATGGATTTTAATACAAATACTTATAGAGGATATTCTGGCTTATGTAACAAAGCAAAATGGTCTAGACAATGTAAAGTATCATGGAACGGCATTACAAATGCTGGCAAAACCTTAGATGAAGTATGTAATCGTTATTAAGTTGGCCTTATGGATTTAATTCCGATAAGTACCTAGTTGCATCACTTTTTATAGTTAATGCCTGTGTTCTCAAGGGTTCTAGTGATTCTGTGGGACTAAGCTTATTTAGTTTATCGAGTAGAGCGACTGCGTTTAGTTCTTCGAGTGCAGCGTCTGCGTTTGTTTGAGCTTGTTTTGTCGCTATTTTCCAATATACATCTTGTATTTTTTTCAGTTCAACTGCCTCGATCATCAGATTTGCCGCTGATGCGGTCATACTTTTTGCTGCTTGAATCAAAGCCGCTTTGTTCGCCGATGCTTTTTCTAACTTAGCTGCCTCCTCACCAATAGCAATGTCTCTCTCACGTCTGGCTTTCGCTCTTGCGAGAGGTCTTGCTGCCGATCTTGTGAGAGGTCTTGCTGCCTTAGCTTCGGCTAATGCTCTTCTAACATTTATCATTGTCTGTCGGTCTCTGTTTATCTCTTCAGGACTTGCCGCTACATCACTTGCCACTACATCATTTTCTAATACAACATTTGTAATTCCCTCAATTGTAATTTCTCGACACATAGGACATGTTTTATTTCTTTTATGCCAATTTTCTATACAATTTTGATGAAATGTGTGTTTGCAGTTAGTACGTGTTATAATTGGACTATCATTATAATATCTATAACAAATACTACAAAAACCACGAGTTCGTGTCTTTCTAAAAGTTCGTTGAAGTTTGCTAGCAGCGTGATGTTTTCTAGTGATACTTGGTGATTTGCTTCTTGACGAGCTGCTACTTGATAGTTGACTTGTCGGCGGCATTTATATATAGTTATATTTTTGTATTTTTATACGTTTGATTGATCATTTGTGATTTCGCAAGGAATTGCCTAAAAATAGAATAATTATATTTAAAAAAAAACAAGTTAAATTATAAACTTATAATTAATAGTAATAATGAATTCAATTGATTTTAATACGTTATTAGAGAGAAACAAAATTGCTGCAAACATTACTAAATTTTTAGACTATTTTCAAAAAAATAAAAAAAACATTTCTATTCAAAGAGGTATTTATATCTATGGCAAATCCGGTTCAGGAAAAACATTTTTTATTAAAAGTCTTTTGGAATCCTTAAACTATGATATCATCGTTTATGATTCTGGTGATTTTAGAAATAAACAGATTATTGATACTATTAAACACAATAACATGTCTGATGTAAATGTATTGTCTCTATTAAGCAAAAAATCCAAACCACTTGCGATTATAATGGATGAGATTGATGCTATGAATAATGGCGATAAGGGAGGCATCAATACCTTAATTAAACTAATTCGGCCTAAAAAAACAAAAAAACAAAAACTAGAGGAAATTTCTTATATTCCAATTATTTGTATAGGAAATAATCATATCGATAAAAAAATTACGGAATTAATTAAAGTGTGTCTCACCATTGAATTTCCAGCCCCAACAAATAAACAATTAACTAAAATTATTGAACTTTCCATGCCAACCATTTTTAACAATAAACATATTTTATTAAAAATATTACACTATATTCAAACCGATTTTGGTATGTTATTTAATATCTATAATTTATATCTTAATAATTATAATTTTAATTGTCAAACTATGGATTTTTTAATGTCTAAAAATATTTTGGACACTACAAAAGTAATTGTTAAAAATTTAATTAATAAAAAATTTACAATGTCAAAACATCATGAAACAATTAATGATGCGGACAGAACCATCATAGGATTATTATGGCATGAAAATATTATTGAGAAATTAAATACAATGGATAAAAAACATACAATTCAATTATATAGTAAATTATTAGATAATATCTGCGAGGCAGATTATATTGACCGAATTACTTTTCAAAAACAAATATGGCAATTTAATGAAATGAGTTTTTTAATAAAAATAGTTTATAATAATTTAATTTTTACAGAGGCTATGCCTAAAAGTCCTGATTTACAAAGTATAAGATTTACAAAAATTTTAACAAAATATAGCAATGAATATAACAATCAGTTATTTATTCAGAATTTATCACATATTTTACTTCTTGATAAAAAAGATGTATTTTCATTGTTTATAAAATTAAAAATAATGTATACAGAAGAACAAATTTATACATTATGTAAGGCGTATGAGATTTCAAAATTAGATGTTAACAGAATTTATAGATATATAGATAAATTTTATAAACAAAAACGAATCCCACCAATGTTACCTAAAAACAATCCAAACAATCTAGACAATCTAGACAATCCAAACAATCTAGAGAATTTAGAGACTCTAGAGAATCTAGACAATCTAGACATTCTAGAGAATCTAGACAATCTAGACAATCTAGACAATCTAGAGAATCTAGACAATCTAGAGAATGTATAAGTGCTTCTTTATTGATGAATTAATAAATGTTTGGCAAGTATTGTGTTGCTGGTAAGAACTTCTTCTGGAGTTAATTTAACAAACCATTGTAAATTTGTTCTATTTATAAATTGTTCCCATGGAATATAAATTCCATAGGCGT
>Ga0181349_1000409_pt1 | contig 18228 bp, 17 predicted proteins | sample Su13VDMM110SD_FD_130106 | JGI IMG/M metagenome (GOLD analysis project Ga0181349, IMG submission 130106) | Freshwater viral communities from Lake Michigan, USA - Su13.VD.MM110.S.D | ecosystem: Environmental > Aquatic > Freshwater > Lake | place: USA: Michigan | collected 2013-07-16 | reverse complement strand
GTATGAAAATCTGTGTATGCAAGAGTGATCTAGGAACAAGCAGAAATCTTCATATCGTCCCAGGTGAGTCTTTCACTTGGTCAGACTCCCATGCAGACTGGTGCACGCATGGTAGAGTTTGGTCGATAAGAGATCTTGCAAGATACCAGGGAAAGGATCTACCCAGGCCTGCATCGAGATACTTGAATGCCCTAAACTCTCTCAACGCAGAGAGTCCTGCTTGGCAGAAGATCCTGCCTCCAGAAGAGTTCAAGAAGTTTGCGAAGTCTTACGTTGACTTCTGCACAGAAGCTTACCAGTCTGCTTCTTCATACGAAACGCAAGTGTTTCCGCTTGGAAATCAGATACTACAGGAACTGACACAGTGTGATGTCAACATGGACACATTGCGGTCGCATCTTGAATCTGATATTGATCCTGGCAACAAGTCGACACTGCAGACTTTCACCAGGTCAGCTGTCACTCGCTATGACAGATTCGCTTCCGTGACAGGAAGAACGACTGTTAAGTCTGGACCAGATATCCTCAGGCTCAAGAAGGCATTTAGGGATATTCTCATCCCAGAGTCAGATTCACGCTGTATCAAGCAGGTTGATATCATCTCTCTAGAACCTCGTATTTGCCTGCTAATTGATGGACAGCAGCCAAAGAGAGACATCTACGAGCACATCAGCAAGAACGTCTTCAGAGGTGATGTGACACGTGATGTTGTCAAGCTTGCGACGATCTGTGCAATGTACGGTATGTCAGCTGATAAGCTTGCTCAGAAGATTCCTGTAGGAAGCGATGCAAAGAGAATTCTAGGAGAGGTTCGATCTTACTTCAACATACCCACACTACTCCAGCGTCTAAAGAAGCAAGCTGCAGGTGGATTCATAGAGAATCACTTTGGTAAGAGAATTAGATCTGATCTGACTTCTCCTCTTGTCAATCACTTTCTTCAGTCATCAGGTGTTGATGTCTCACTAATCTTCTTCTGGAATCTCTATGAAGCATCAGGTCGCAAGATGTCACCCAAGTTCATCATCCATGATGCGATGGTATTCACCTGTGAAAAGGATGATCTTCAATCGATAGAATCGATTGTTGACGCTGGCGTCGAAGTTCAAGGAATCGGAAAGATAGACTCAAAGGTCAAGGAGGTCATGTGAACGTCTCGAACATTGAGAAGAACTGGGAGATCTACCAGAAGCTGGCTCTCTCAATTGGCAGCAAGACTGGCGTCAAGGATCTCCTTGACAAGTGTGGTGAGCAGATAATCATCACTCCATACAAGGATCGAGACGACTGGTGGACAGCGGCACCCGGAGGTCTTATCTATCACTCACTGCTTGTCCTGAAGCACGCGAAGAATGTCGCTAAGTCATCTGCGATCGAGGTTAATCCTGAGTCCCTTGCGACAGTCTGCCTCTTTCATGACATCGGCAAGATTGGCGACCCATCAGGGAAGCCCTACTTCCTTGAGCAGGAGTCATCATGGCACAGGGAGCGTGGGCAACTCTACACATACAATCCTAACATCCAGAAGATGACATTCCCCCACAGGTCTCTCTACGTCCTTCAAAGTTTTGGCATCGCTCTTGAACCTGATGAGTTCGTTACAATCATGACATCGGGTGGGCAAGGCCTTGAGGAGAATCGCTTCTACGGCGGCGGTGAGACAAAATTATCAATGCTCTTCAATATTGCGCAAACTCTAGCTGCGATGGAAGAGAAGCGTAATATTTAGCATGTGCCCAACAGAAAAGACTCAACTAATAGATCAGGACGCGGTATTGGAATACCAGTATTAGGCGCGATCGGCGGCGGTGATGGATTTCAACAGAAGATCGGCAGACCAAAGAGGCCCTATCTCACAGGAGACATGGGTTCTCCCACACAGTCTGCCGATTCTAATTTCTCCTCAAGACTCTCAAGAGTGAACAAGGGGCGTGAGGATGACGCTGAACTCGCTTACCACGAGATGTTCCCTGATCAAGCGCCAGATGTTGATCCAGATCTAGAGCTAGAAGACGGATTGCTCGGGATGAGAACTCGGAAGCTGCCTATCTATTTTGCAGGTATGAAGCGGATACCGGAGGGTAGAATGAACAGGCTTGGAATGGGAAGACCATCGCTATCTATGAGTCTCCTCAATGAGGGGAATGAGATCAATGAGTCGTTCATCGATGATCTGACTCAGGCTGCTTCTTCAGTCGCTGACTTTGCAGGATCAGCTCTAGGTGCAGCAAGACCTCTCTACAAGCTTGCTGCTAAGACAGCGCCCCAGATTGGTGCTGCTCTTTCAAGGGTTCCATATGCAGGTGCTGCTACTGCGACAATCGGTGCCATCCCTGGTCTAGACGTTATCTACGGAACAGCATCTTCGTACTACAACTACAGACAGATCAAAGGTAACATAGAGAAGCTTAACGACATCCTCTCAGACATCGGTGTGGATGATGACATCATATCCCTTCTGAGTGAAGATGATGCAAAATTTAAGCAGGGTCTCGCTGACGTCCAAGATGCCTACCTCTCAGACAAGGTGAAGTTGCGCGATGAGCTTGAGAAGATGTTCGGCAACTTCAAGGACATAGCAGTCTCCCTGATACTGATGTCAGACACTCTCGCTGGCGCTGGGATGGCAAATCCCCTGGTTGCACTTGTTGGATCAGTCGCCACAACCTCAGCAGCCCTCATGACTACAATGGTCACAGACTACGAAGATGTCATACCAAGCATCGCTAAGTTCTTCGCAGGTCTTCCATCACCTATTAGATCTATGGTACTAAAAGGTTTGGTGCAGATTGACTCCAACATCACTTACGACTCATTCCTGAAGATGATAAAGCGTGCTGGCGAGATGTACAGCGCAGTCAATCTCGATGATAACGGAAATGAAGATCTATACGGCGATCAGTCACTGCAGGAGATCAAGCGCAAGAAGCGGAAGTTTAAGAAGGAAGCCTCGGGCGTGGGCGGTATAGCAGGGTTCACTGGCCCGATGTCAGACTTTAAGACGCCATCGAGGCGCAATGATTTTGAGAAGACAGCAGCAAAGTCGTTCGGAGGATCTCACATTGATGAGATTGACGAGTCGGCTAGATACATCGTGAGAGGTCGTAGATCTCTCATAAAAGCACTTACAGATTAATTTCAACTTTATTGAAAACCCTTACCTTCGTGGGATACTATCCCATGGCAATACTGGTAGCTAATTCTTAAATCTCTAAGAAACGGTACTAGATCTTGCATTTTAACTGGAGTAAAAAATGGCTATTGACATCGAAGCAATCAAGAAGAAGTTTGGTGCCTTGAGTGGCAACAACAGGCGCGGCAACATGAACTGGAAGCCTAAGGAAGGTGAAGAGTACACCATCCGCCTCCTAAGCTTTCCCAACAATGAAGGCCAGCCTTTCAAGGACTTCTGGTTCTACTACAACATCGGTAACAATCCCGGTCTTCTTGCTCCCTACCAGTTTGGCAAGCCCGATCCGATCCAAGAGCTGATCAACAAGCTTCGTGAGGATGGCTCCAAGGAGTCTTACGAGCTTGCTAAGAAGCTCTACGCTAAGATGCGTTGCTATGCTCCTGTCATCGTTCGAGGTGAGGAAGACAAGGGTGTCCAGATCTGGTCATTCGGTAAGCAGGTCTACCAGACCATTCTAGGCATCATCCTCGACGAGGACTACGGAGACATCACCGACCCTTACGATGGCCGCGATGTTAAGATCACATGCAACCGTCCTGCTGGCAAGAAGTACGCTGAGACAGCTGTGATGCCAAAGGGTAAGAACAGTGCACTCCACAGCAACGCTGCACAGGCGAAGAAGTGGATTGATTCTGTCCCTGACCCCAACACGATGTTCGAGACCAAGTCCTTCGAAGAGCTTTCCAAGATCGTTAATGACTGGATTGCTGGCGGTGCTGAGTCTGGTGATGGAACTGAGAAGGGTGGCAAGGCTCCCGCATCCACGGATGACGAAGCGCCCCGTAGCACCCGTGATCGCGCTCCTTCCAAGGAGCACCGTTCACTCGACGATGCGTTCTCCGATCTCATGGACGACTAACACATAGTCACAGCAGGCGTAGGGAAACCTACGCCTGACTTGTGTAAAGATTTCACTTACTGCTTAATATTGAAAAGGAGATAAGATGGCAAAACCTAAGATTATGACAGATGCCCAGGCAGATGACTTCACCACTGAACTCATCTCATCACTCAACAAGGATCACGGATCTCGTATCGCTTACAATCTTTCAGTCGATACCTCACCAACCCACGTGAAGCGCTGGATCTCGAGCGGGTCAAAGCAGCTTGATCTCGTCGTCTCTAATCGCGCCAACGGTGGTCTGCCTGAAGGCAGAATCATCGAGATCTTTGGTCCGCCATCAATTGGCAAGTCTCACATCGCGACTCAGATAGCCCGTTCAACCCAGCATATGGGTGGAATCGTTGTCTACATCGACACTGAGAACGGTACATCAGTCGAGAATCTCGCAGCGCTTGGAGTTGATGTCTCTAAGAGATTCGTCTATGTCGATACACACTGCACTGAGGAAGTGCTTGACATCGCTGAGAAGACGATCTTGAAGGCTAAGGCGATGCAGAAGAATGTTCCTATCACGATCGTGTGGGACTCAGTCGCTGCAAGCTCTCCTAAGGCTGAGCTTGAAGGTGCTTACGACAAGGATACTATTGGTCTTCAAGCTCGAGCGATCTCAAAGGGCATGCGCAAGATCACTGGTGTCATCGGTGACCAGAACGTGCTCTTCGTAATCCTCAACCAGATCCGCACGAAGATCGGTGTTATGCACGGTGACCCGACGACGACACCTGGCGGCATGGCGATTCCATTCCACGCTTCGGTCCGTCTCAAGCTAGGTGCTGGACAGCAGATTGAGAACAAGCAGGGTGAGGTCATCGGCATCCATGTATGGGCAAAGACCATCAAGAACAAGGTTGCGCCGCCCTTCCGCAAGGTTGATTTTAGAATCATCTTCGGGAGAGGTATCGAGGAACACGAGGAAGTGTTCGACGTCCTACGAGAGCACGGTCCTGACATGGTCAACAATCACCAGGTGACTGTTGAGGGAGCAGGTGCTTGGAAGTCTATCAAGGTTGTGAACGAAGCCAGTGAGGTGATCATTGACAAGAAGTTCCACAAGCCAGATTTCGGTGATATGTGGAAAGATCCCGTCTATAAGACCTGGATCGATGGCATGCTTGAGAAGTGCCTCATTAGAACCTCTGTCACTGCGGACGATGTTGACATCGATCCTGAGTCCTACGAAGAGATAAGGGCACTACGAGATCATGTTATGAGTCCTGATGCCGCCTAGACGGATATTACTCGTGGATGGTATGAACTTGTTCATCCGCGGGTTTACCGCAAATCCTACCACCTCTACAGCGGGTAACTACGTTGGAGGGGTGGTAGGCTCTTTGAACACAATCCAGCACGTCGTTGACATGTTCAGGCCTGATAGGGTCTACGTCGCCTGGGAAGGTGGCGGTTCTCCGCGCAGGAGAGCTATTTACCCTGATTACAAGGCGAACAGACGGCCTCAAAAGCTCAATAGATTCTATGAATCAACAGAGATTCCTAACACGACTCAGAACAGAGACTATCAGGTCAGGCTGCTGGTTGAGATACTCAAGAACACACCTGTCTGCCAGATCTACGTCTCAGACTGTGAAGCAGACGATGTGATTGGCTATCTCGCAAAGAATACACTCAGGGAAGACGATGTGACAATCTTGTCGTCTGACAAGGACTATTACCAGCTTCTCACGCGGAACAACATTAGGATCTACACGCTTGGCAGCAGGAAGATCATCGACAGGTCTGTCGTTGAGAAGGAGTGCGGTTCCCTACCTGAGAACTTTGCACTCATGAAGTCAATCTGCGGCGATGACTCTGATAACATCAAGGGTGTTCCTGGGTTCGGCTTCAAGACAGCTTCCAAGCGCATCCCGTTGCTGCTGGAGAAAGTTGACGCATCGATTGATGATGTTATAGCACTCGCGAAGGAAAATGCAACAGGCAGCAACGCACCTAAGGCGTACAAAGCGCTGGTTGAGAATGAGGGTATCATTAGGCGCAACTGGAAACTTGTTCATCTCGATGTCTCAAACATCGCGGCTAGCCAAGTTAAAAAAGTAAACGATATAGTTGAAAACTACCAGTCAGCCAGGAATAAAATGCAGTGTATTAGGATTCTGCTGCGGGAAGGAATCCAGACATACGACATTGATCGGTTTTTCGCCTCACTCAATCACGTTGGAGTCCTGTAATGGTCGAGCATGAAGCCCTGTTCAAGCAGTACGGTAAGCAGTTTCAGGAAAAGATCTTCCAGTCGCTGCTAACCGATAGGACATGGTCAGCACAGATGGCAGAAGTGATGACGCCATCCTACTTCGAACTCAAGTATCTCGAGTTTCTAACAGAGAAGTACTTCTCATACTACACCAAGTACAAGGATTTCCCGACACTACAGCTTCTGATCTCGATCATTCGAGATGATCTCCGCGAAGGTAAGGACGCGCTTCTCAGAGATCAGATTGTAGACTTTCTGCAGAGAATTCGTACAAATCCTGACGTCGGAGATCTGCAGTACATCAAGGATAAGACACTTGACTTCTGCAAGAAGCAGGCGATGAAGGATGCTCTTGAGAAAGCGGTTGATCTCATCGCTACTGACAACATGGATCCTGTCATCGATCTCATGAGGCATGCTCTGAGTGTTGGAACACCACAGTCCATCGGGCATGACTTCTTTGCAGACTGTGAAACTCGCTTCATGAAGATCAGGCGCATTACCATCCCGACAGGAATGGAGTTGCTTGATAAGTCTGATGTTCTGAATGGTGGACTAGGGTCCGGTGAGATCGGTGTCATCATCGCGAACACCGGCGTCGGTAAGTCTCACATGCTTGTCAACCTTGGCTGTGAGGCAATTAGACGTGGCAAGAACGTACTCCACTACACCTTCGAACTATCAGAGACAGCTGTCGGTATCAGGTATGACTCAAATCTCTGCTCAATTCCCTCTAACGAGGTCTGCGACAGGAAGGATGAGATCATCAAATACTATAAAGGAGTTGATCTAGGGCGCCTGATTATCAAGGAGTACCCTACAGGATCAGCGTCTGTTATGACTCTGCGGAATCACATTGAGAAGCTTCTTCTCAAGGGTTTCACTCCTGACGTCATCATGATTGACTACGCTGACATCATGAGATCAAGCCGAAAGTTTGACTCGCTTCGGCATGAACTTAAGCTCATCTACGAAGAGCTTCGTAACATGGCAATGGAGATGAAGATTCCTATCTGGACTGCATCCCAGGCAAACCGTGACTCTGCAAACTCTGAGGTTGTTGGACTTGAGAATATGTCTGAGGCTTACGGAAAAGCAATGGTCGCTGACGTCGTTTTGAGCCTTAGTCGAAAGGCTGCAGAGAAGTCTGTAGGTGTTGGTCGAATCTTTGTCGCAAAGAATCGAGCAGGAAGAGATGGCATTCTCTATCCCATGCGGATAGATACTTCCATGTCAAAATTCACTCTTCTCGAGAATGCAGAAGAGATCAGCCTCAATGACGCGATGGAATCAGACTCGTCAGACATGAAGGCTCTTCTCAAGAAGAAGTGGAAAGAGATAAACGACAAGTAGCAATAGGGCTATTCTATCTGAACTTGGCATGACAATAGGAGTGCGGAATGGGTAACGAGTCTCTCAATGATTCTCTTAAAGAATACTTTGGCGGCGACGATCTTGCAGCAGATGTTTTTGGGAAGTATGCTCTTCGAGATCTAAAAGGTAATCGTCTCGAGAGAACACCTGATGAGACACACAGACGCCTAGCAAGGGAGTTCGCGCGGATTGAGGCGAAGTATCCTAACCCTATGTCTGAGGATCAGATCTTTGATCTCCTAGACGGGTTTAAGAAGATTGTCCCGCAGGGTTCACCTCTGTCTGGCATTGGTAATCCATACCAGATCCAGTCTCTCTCAAACTGCTTCGTGATAGAACAGCCACATGACTCTTACGCTGGCATCCTCTTCTCTGATCAGGAGCAAGTCCAGATCATGAAGCGTCGAGGCGGCGTGGGCATGGATGTCTCTAAGATCCGTCCCAAGGGCCAGTTCACTTCAAATGCAGCCCGCACCACCGACGGAATCGGTGTCTTCATGGAGAGGTTCTCTAACTCCACCCGTGAAGTTGCGCAGGGAGGACGACGTGGTGCCCTCATGCTCACCATTGACTGTCGACACCCAGAGATTGAGACTTTCATCGACATCAAGCGTGACCTGAAGAAGGTGACGGGTGCCAACATCTCCATTCGCTTCACCGACGAGTTTATGCAGGCTGTGGAGAGTAGCTCTGAGTTTACACTTCGCTGGCCTGTCGAGAGCAACCTAGCTGATGCTGAGATCACTAAGACCATTGACGCGAAGCAGGTCTGGGATAAGTTCGTGGATGCAGCATGGTCATCAGCTGAACCTGGTGCTCTCTTCTGGGACACAGTTGTCAACCAGGGCATTGTAGACTGCTATCGTGATGTCGGATACAGGACAATCTCGACCAATCCATGTGTGACCGGAGATTCTCTTATCGCTGTCGCTGATGGTAGAAACGCGGTCAGCATTGAGCAGCTTGCTGCTGAAGGTAAGGACGTGCCCGTCTATTCGGTCGACCTGACGACGGGGAAGAATGTCATCAAGATAGGTCGCAATCCACGATTGACCGGCGAGAAGAAAGAGATTTGGAAGCTCACGCTTGATGACGGGTCTGTTCTTCGGGCAACTCCCAATCACAAGATTTTGCTCAAGAATCTTACATACGTTCCGCTCTCAGAGCTGAAGCCTGGTGACAGCATCATGCCGTTCAACTCCTTCGAGTCGAACGGGTATAGGCAGATCTGCAATACAGGTGAAAAGCTTCAGGGAGAAGGTCACAGAAATCGTCGTCAGTATCGTCTCATCCACGAATTCCTAAACGGTCCAGTTGAAGCCAAGACGCATGCTATTCATCATGCAGACTTTAATAGTCACAATGACAGGCCTGAGAATCTAGTCGTAATGCTTCACGAGGATCATCGTGAGCTTCATGCTGCCAAGATGAGAGGCAATGACAATCCGTATCATCGAATGGACGAGGAGTGGAAGTTTAATTTTGCCTCACATCCTGGTGAGGCGAACGGGAGATTTAGCGGCTTCACCAATGTCCAGCTCATTGAGGAAGGTCAGAAGGTCTACAAGCTAGACGGAAAGTTCACCACGAGGAACTGGTCTTCTCATGCTAAAAAGATTGGTGCGCCGATTCATGTCTCGAATCAGTTCAGGTTCGGAAGTTTCAGCAACTTCAAGAGTTGTGTGATTGGAAATCACAAGGTAGTCTCTGTCGAATTTGTTGGTCATGAAGACGTCTACAACATCACAGTCGATGACAATCACAACTACTTTGTGATTACGTCCGGTGCCGGTGATTTTGTTGAATCTTCTGGAATCTGTGTCAAAAATTGCGGAGAGATCCCGCTCAGTCCATATGATAGCTGTCGGTTAATGGTTGTGAATCTCACATCTTTCGTGAATAATCCGTTTAGCGATAAAGCAGAATTTGACTTTACTGAATTCGGCAAGACAGTCTATGCTGCTCAGAGACTCATGGATGACCTCGTCGACCTAGAGGTTGAGTGTGTGGATCGCATTATAGAGAAGATTGAGAATGATCCTGAACCGCCTAGTGTGAAGATGATCGAGAAGACTCTCTGGACAAAGATCAGGGAGGCAGGTCTCAACGGACGACGTACAGGGCTTGGCATCACAGGACTCGGCGACGCTCTCGCTGCATTGGGTCACAGGTACGGTTCTGACAACTCGATTCACACGACCGAATTGATCTATAGCCAGCTTGCTGTGTGGGCCCACTACTCTTCTCTCGTGATGGCACAGGAGCGAGGATCATTCCCAGTCTGGAATTATGAGAAAGAGAAGGATCACAAGTACCTAAATCGTGTCATGGAAGCCACCGGTGCTCTCCAAAGTGATGCTCTTGACATGTGGAAGACCACCGGACGTCGCAATATCGCACTTACAACTACAGCACCAGTGGGTTCAATCTCCTGCCTCACTCAGACGACGTCAGGTATCGAACCTGCTTTCATGCTTTCCTACAAGAGGCGACGCAAGATCACACAGGGTGATACAAAGATTGAGGCTGACTACACTGATCCGATGGGTGACCGCTGGCAGGAGTACACAGTCTACCATCACTGGTTTAAGAAGTGGATGGATCTAACTGGGAAGTCAAACCCCGAAGAGAGTCCATACTGGGGTGGGACTGCCAATGACATTGACTGGGAGAAGTCAGTAGACATCCAGGCTGCAGCCCAGAAGTGGATTGATCACTCAATCTCTAAAACTTGCAATCTTCCTAATTCTGCAACCAGAGAGACTGTTCACAGCGTCTACATGAAGGCCTGGAAGACAGGATGCAAGGGATTTACAGTCTACAGGGATGGATGCAGGACTGGTGTCCTGGTCTCTACTGATGAGCCTAAGAAGGACTCTGAGCCTAAACATGCTGGTGACTTCCATCCGAAGCGTCCCAAGGAGCTTCCCTGCGAGATCCATCGAGTCAATGTGAAGGATGCGTCAGGACAGTCACAGTCCTGGATGGTTCTAGTTGGACTTAACAGCGGCAAACCGTACGAGGTCTTTAGCGGTCTAGCTGAGCACATTGAGGTACCCAAGAAGACTCGATCAGGCTTTCTCATCAGAAATGGCAAGAAGGACGGTGTTGCAACCTACAATCTAAAGGTCCCTGTTGGAAATGATGATGAGATTCTGTTCAAGGATGTAGTCAACCTCTTCGCAAACCCTACACAGGGTGCATTCTCTAGAACGATCTCTCTTGCACTTCGTCACGGAATTCCTGTCAACTTTATCGTTGATCAGCTACAGAAGGGTAAGGATTCTGACATGTTCACCTTTGCAAGGTGCATCTCTCGAGTCCTCAAGGGCTACATTCCTGATGGTACAAAGTCTACAAATGACAAGAGGTGCAATGATTGCGGAAGCGATCAGGTGTTCTATGTCGAAGGCTGCGTAACCTGTCAATCTTGTGGCAGCAGCAAGTGCTCTTAAAATAAACTGGAGAAGCAATGCAGATAGTCTACAAAGTATCACCTCTAATTGAGAAATATGACCTTAGAAGCAGCGCTGTCGTCGTTAGAGTCAATAAGTTCGATGAAGATTCTACAAAATCATTCTGTCAACAGATGAGTAGCGCTCAGTCTACTGGACAGCCTGTTATACCAGTTGTGATAGATTCGTACGGCGGTCATGTCTACTCACTCATGACAATGATTGATGTCATCAAGGCGTCACGTGTTCCTGTTGCAACGATTGTTGAAGGCAAGGCAATGAGCTGCGGTGCAGTCCTTCTCTCATTTGGTGCAGATGGGATGAGATTTGCAGGACCTAACTCAACCATCATGATCCACGAGGTAACGGGTGGATCTTTTGGCAAGGCTGAAGACATCAAGGTTGATGCTAAGCAGATTGAGAAACTCAATGACAAGATCCTAAGCATGATCTCGACCAACATCGGAAAGAGTAGCGGATATGTCAAGGATCAGATCCATGAGAAGAATCACGCTGACTGGTTCCTTGATCCAGAGGAAGCAAAATCTCTAAATTTGATTAACCACGTTAGACTTCCTGAGTTATCATTGACAGTTGACGTGAAATACAAGTTTGAATAGAAATCTAGAGCTACTTCTAAAGGTCATCACATGGCGATTTTTCTCCATGTGCTATGGCTTTTGGGTAGCTTATTTCTTTACAGGAAACGTAGCAGAGTCAGCAGGAATCGTCTTCATAACAGGTGCTACACTGACTCTGTTGCAGTGGTGCTTCGAGATATTCTGGGACAAGTACGTATGGAGAAAGTTACATGCCCTTTCAGAACAACAAAGTAGAATTGATCGGATACTACGGTGGAGACGAAGTGCACGCTTTGTCTGCTTGGACAAGCACAAGCCGAGATCTCACGCCTCAAAAGAGGGAGAGAATTCCACCTCTCCTGAAGATGCTTGCTGAGAACGGGCATGAGACACCATTTGAGAAGAGCTCCCTGCATTTCCTCGTCTCAGTCGATACTGCCACCCACGTGCATCTTCTGAAGCACCGCATTGGAGTCTCTATCAACGGTGAGTCAGCGCGGTATAAGGAGCTGAAGGGCGACAACTACTACCTTCCTACAGACTGGCCTCTGGACGAGAGGGTGAAGTACATCGCCTTCATGGAGGACGCGCTCATGCGCTACCATGATACACTCGATCGACTGGTGAAAGGCGGCATGGATCGTAAGCGAGCGAAGGAGTCTGCTAGGTTCTACCTGCCCTACGGAAATCAGGTTACAATGGATGTAATGTTCAACTGGCGTTCCTTCAACCACTTTTTAGGTCTCAGGATGAAGCCCGATGCGCAGAGAGAGGTCTGCTGGCTAGCAGAGGAGATGCTGCAACTTGTCAGCGCAATCCCGGGCGAGCCATTCAAGCACACCATCGAAGCTTTTGGAATTGAAGTACCAGGGCTGGTCTCGCAAGATGGTGAGAGCGAATTCTACTCACCGCCCTATTAAGGTGATAAACCTTGATCTTATAGTCTATAGTTATGAACTGGCACAGGAATTGAATGCGTCCAGATAGTTGCTCAATTGCTGTCATCAATGATGATGGATGTCTGCTTCTACTCCAGAGGGGTAGTACTGATCCTTGGATGCCTGGTAGGTGGTGCCTTCCGGGAGGGAAGATGGATCCAGGTGAGACTCCTGAGCAGACAGCGGTTAGGGAGCTTATCGAGGAATCAGGCGTCACTCCGGGTGAGGTTTTCTTTTTTGAGGTCAATGGTGATGGATATAAATCCCATCACGTATTCTACACTACAAGCCACTCGGGAGAAGTCACTCTTCCCGATGGTGAGTGCGACGATTACTGTTGGGTAACTCGCGAGGAGGCAGTGATCTTCCCGCTAATCCCGCAGCTCTCAAAGAGCATACATAGAATATTCGATCTCATTGAATCTCTCTAGGAGAATCTATGCCCTCTAAGTTCACGATAAAGCCGGACAAGAAGTCAGCAGAATTCATCAAGTCTAGAATTCGTGTCATAAGGGCGAATGGTGAACTTGCGGGAGTTGACAAGGAAGAGATTGACAAGGAATCCAGGAAGTTCAAGAAGGTATACCTGACAGTCTTGTATCACGCCATGAGTAAGCTCAGCTATGAGAGAGAAGAAGCTGAAGAGTACGCACTTAATACGTGCATTGACAAAGCTGCTGACTGGGCTGTCACTGATAGAATGATGGTGGTAGATGAAGCATCGTTGAGACTGCCTATCATGATTGAATCGCTCGATCTAAGCGACGACGATATCCTCAGTCTCGTTGAGTCAATGCAAAAGAATATTAACATTTTTTTTGTTAAGTAGGGTTTACAGCGGTATAAAGGTGGTATGTGGATTCCACCTAAATCGCCATTTAACCTAGTGCAGGAACAACTCCACCAAGACCCTTGGAGGATATTCGTTGCTTGCATATTCTGCAACCTAACAAAGAGAATGCAGTCTGAGCCCATCATGTGGCAGTTCTTCCAGAGGTATCCGACTGCAAATGATGCAGCGCAGGCGGATCATGAGGAAGTTGCCAACATGGTGGCGATCCTAGGACTCAAGAATAGAAGAGCAATGTCTCTCATCAAGATGTCCAAGGATTATATCTCCAAGCCATGGCAAGCAGATCCTAAGGGAATGCTCCATGCTGTTGGAAAGTACGCAGAAGATGCCTACAGAATATTCTGTCTAGGAGACTGGATGGATGTCAATCCTCAAGATCACGCTCTAAATGATTACCATGACTGGCTGTGGAAGAACCACGCAGAGGATATCGAAGTGCCTGAAGGACCTGAGTGCCGAACTGTCGCTGATGGCTTGAATTCTTTCCTTACCGGAAAGAGAATCACTGGAATCAATGTCATGTCTGGCAGGTATGCCCGACACGGCGGACCTGATGGTATCAGCGAGTTTACGCAGACTCTTCCTGCCAAGGTTGCAGGTGTGTCATGTCATGGTAAGTTTATCTACATTCACATGGACAATGGCTGGAATGTTTGGTGCACCCTGGGAATGACTGGGTCTTGGCGAAAGGATCAGACTCCTCATGCCCGGGTATCTGTTGATTCTGATGATGGAACTGTCTACTTTACTGACATGCGTAACTTTGGAACGCTGTCATTTGTGAATGGGAATGGGTTGCTACTCTCCAAGATCAAGAGTCTAGGCCCAGATATGTTGACAAACAATCTGTCCGATGCTGACTTCATCAAGATAATCAGAGGTATTAATCGAACCATCGCTGAGGCGATCATGGATCAGTCAGTCATCGCTGGTGTTGGAAACTATCTCAAGGCTGAATGTCTGTATTTTGCAAAAATCTCTCCGCATAGACCCTGCAATAGTCTGACTGATCAGGAATTAATTGGTCTCAATCAGTCCATCAAGAGCACGATTAGAATGTCATACAAGACTGGAGGTGCTACTATTAGAAATTACGCAGGAATCAACGGGCAAGTTGGGCAATACAGTTCAAGGTTTGCGGTGTATAGTCAAAAAACGGATCCAGCCGGAAATCCAGTGGTCAAAGAAAAGACTGCAGATGGTAGGATGACTCACTGGGTCCCAACTGTACAGAGGTAAAAAATGGCTCATAAGCTTTCAGATGAAGTAATCTCCGCAATCGCACGTTCTCTGCAGGTCGCAATTCTCACAGGAACAGACGTCATCGACAACCTTCGCGCAATTCGTGTGGAGTTAAGTGAGGATGGTGAGATGGTCTTGACTGGTGACTATCGGAAGTCAGAGAAGGAAAATATTGACAAGATGCTCCAGCTCGCCCAGGAGATGCAGGATCAGACACAGGACTCCGAGGATAACTGATGAGTGATAAGCTTGAAGAGATCTTCCTCAGGCGTGAAGATTTCATGCGTGAGCTTAGGGACAAGTTGCCAGGATCATATCCTGACTGGCCGCTTGATCTCACACAGAAGTCATCCCAGCAATTCTGCAGGGATCTAACTTTGAGAGGTGTCGAGGAAGTATTTGAAGCGCTTCAGCATCTGAAGAACACAAAGACACATAGGGTGACAGAGGTCTCAGATTTTGATCGGGAAGCTTTTCTCGAGGAGATGGTTGATAGCTTCAACTACTTCATATCTGTGATCATCATCACCGGGTTCACACCAGATGATCTCTTCAAAGCTTATTGCGAAAAGGACAAGAAGATCCATGATCGACTCAAGAACGGATACTAAGTTCGCCGACTTTCTCCAGACTCAGAAGCTATTCAATGATGCTGTCTACGGAGAGATCAAGGATATCAACAAGGAGGAAGTGACAAAGACTCTAGCGCTGTCACTTCACTCTGAAGTTTCGAGCATTGTGAGCTCTATCAACTTTAAGGATCACACTTCTCACAGGATCCAGATCAATAATGACAAGCTCCTGTACGAATCTGTTGATGCATTCCGGTACATCCTGGCGCTTCTGAATACCTGGGATATCACGGGAGAACAGTTCTGCAACGCTTTCAATGACAAGGATGCCTATCTCTGGATTCGGCGTGAGTGTGAGAAGGAATCCTGGGCAGGGCAGGACGTTGTTCTAGTTGATATCGACGATGTTCTCGCCGAATTTAGGGTAGGGTTCTACAGGTGGGTCCTTAATACTTACGGGATTGATATCGATATCAACAGCAAAGAGTACTACACAACAAAGCCAGTCCTTGACAAGGGTGTAAATCCAGAGGAAGTGTTCCAGCGTTTCCTCGCACAAGGCGGAATGAGCAGGCTCCCAGTCGTCAATGGATGCGGATACTTCCTTGACAGCCTTATCAAGCGAGGGTATTGGGTCCACCTGCTAACAGCTCGTCCCGAGGATAATCCGCGTTGCTTCTATGACACCTTTCTCTGGCTCAGAAGCATTGGCCTGCCATTCAACAGGGTCAGCTTTGCACCTGAGAAGTTCCGCTGGACTACACAGACTCAGTACTACGGCAAGTGCAGGATCATCGCTGTTGATGATTCTCCTAAGCACAGCGCTGAATATGCCAAACATGGCATAGAGGTTCTCTCTCCTGTACAACCCTACAATGGAGAGATTGCAGGACTGCATGGCGTACACATGTATAGAGACTTCGAAGAAGCTCTCAAGATTCTTGACGAAATCAACCCTGCAAAAACCCTATAAATCTTAGCCTGCCTAGTAATAATAGAAACCGGAGAGATCCAGATGCCGCAAGATACCAATCTAGAACCAATCAATCTTCCTATGGCTATTCGTTTCAACGAGAAGCCTACCACTAAATTCGTCAATAGCCTTGACGCTCTCAAGCTAGAGCTTGTTGACAGTCCTGATCCCAAGACTATTCGACAGGCTGTCTACTGCTTCGTTAAGTCCACCTGGGCAGACGAGCACGTACCATACGCCGAGGCTACTGAGGCAGACCTCTCCAAGACTCTTGAGGACGTATTCGCAGGGCGTGCTCTTCCAGCAGCAATGGAGCTGATCGGTCTCACATTCCTCGTCGGCGGTATTGACACACAGACTGTGACTCATCTGATCCGCCATCGTGCAGGATCCTTTGCAGCACAGTGCACCGGTGATCGCTGGCTCTCCCATGAGCGTAGCCTCGTGCCAGGTTCCATCGAGAACAGCCCTGAGTTCTTCGAGCGCTGGCGCAACCACGTTCAGGAAGCCAAGCAACTCTACACCGACATGGCTGACTCCAAGACCATCAGCCTCATGGATGCGCGGCATATCCTGCCTAAGTGCCTTGAGACTTTCTACTACATGCGCATGAATATCCGCGATGCTTTCGGATTCATCAAGCAGCGCCAGGATAAGCAGATTCAGCCAGAGGAGGACAACATGCTTGCTGCCCTCATGGCACTTGAGATCCTCAAGGTCTTCCCTGAAGCACACGTTGCAATTAACCTCCGTGAGCCTGCATGGCACTACATCAAGACTTTCCGCAATGGTACAGGTACTAATCTCTACTGGCCCGACGAAGACAGTGAGAAGCACCTCACCTATCATCCTAATGACACAATCTATCAGGCGACGCGTGATGACATGAACGGTACTGATGGCGGTGTTCCTCACTTCCGCAAGCTCTGGAATGAGACTCTCACTCAGATCGATGATATCGTCACAAACTACAAGAACAGGAAGGCAGTCTAATGAAGGTCTATCTCGCATCCGGCTGGTTCACTCCCAAGGCTCTCGAGGAAGTCGAGGCACTTGAGAATCTGCTTGGTGATCTCAATCTTGATGTAGCTTCTCCTCGCAAGATCTTCATCTGCCCACCTAGTGCTCCTCTTGATGTCCAGAAGGATACCTTCAAGGGAAATGTTGAGCACATCCGCACTGCAGACTTTGTCCTCTGCAATACCCGAGACAAGGACATGGGCACGATCTTCGAGGCAGGCGTTGCATACAACGCTGATGTCCCGATCGTCTACTTCGCACAGGGCCTCACCGGCAACTTCAACCTCATGCTAGCGCAGAGTGGAGTGAAGGTTGTAACCTCATACGAAGATCTTCGTGATTACCTCACTCGCTCGATTGATGCCGGCAAGCCACTCTTTGAGCCCTACTACGGAAACATCGAGTAATCGTCTATCTGGCTAGATCTAGAACGCCCCGCAAAAGCGGGGCGTTTTGATATTTAGACATATGACAAAATCACTGCTAGAATCTCTGATCAGAGAGATTCTCTCTGAAGGAAGACAGTCAATACCGCGATCTCCCGGTTACGACGAAGCACTTCGTGACACAAATCGCTCTCAGCAGAGCATTGCTGATGAGTTCGGCCTATCTAGAACTGCTGTTCTCAAGGACAGACGACCTCTGGGCATCGTGACAGGACTTAAGGGCGGTCCTGGCAAAGAGTCACGTCCACCCAGCTACGACGAAGCACTTCGTGACACTAGCAGATCATCCTATGATGTTGCCAACGAGTTTGGTTTCAATCCAGCAACAGTTGCCAGTGATCGAAGAGACGCTGGCATCGTGACAGGTTTGATTGGCGGACCACCAAGAAAAGTTCGCACTGCTGAGTACGAAGCAGCAATTCGTGATGCTACTAGGACTTCCAAGAGCATACACGATGAATTTGGTATCCC
>Ga0181349_1000404_pt1 | contig 18328 bp, 22 predicted proteins | sample Su13VDMM110SD_FD_130106 | JGI IMG/M metagenome (GOLD analysis project Ga0181349, IMG submission 130106) | Freshwater viral communities from Lake Michigan, USA - Su13.VD.MM110.S.D | ecosystem: Environmental > Aquatic > Freshwater > Lake | place: USA: Michigan | collected 2013-07-16 | reverse complement strand
TTTATCCAATTTATAGGTATATTGTGTTTCTCTAAATCCTTAAAAGTTTTATCATACGCAAAATGTATTTCTAATTCTACATTTTTATTAACTAAATCTATTAGTGCTGGCCAAATAAAACTGCAATCAGAATGAGTGTAAATTAATAATGGTGTTTTATTCATATAAATTTTTTATTTTTGAATAATTATAATCTATTTTTATCAACATGTGAAGCGTAAAATTTCTCAACTGGAAATTGCCAATCTGTTTTGTGTGGTGGTTCTCCAGATTTACCGCCATGACTTTCATTAACTAACACATCACCAAATAATGAACATTGTGTTAAATCGTAACCTTGAGCTTCGAAAAAGAAACCGTAACATCCTTCGCAATAACCAGTTTCAGCTTTACTATTTGGTAAAAAATTATCTGCACCCATTTCTAGCATTTTTTTCATTACTTTATTTTTACAAAAAAACATAGGACCACAACAACCTTTACCTTCATTAATATAATTATATTTAGATTCTAATGTTATTCTTTCCCCCCATGTATTAAAATTACCTATTCTCCTATCAAAATGCATCATGATTGTTAAATCACGCTCTTTAATATAATCTAAATTGGCTTTGACTCTCATTGAATCATGCATGAAGAAATAAAATTCTTCATTAGGATATTTTTTATAAGCATGCCAATAAGCTCCAACCATCCAATTCTTATTATTTACATCTTCTATAATAACATTATACTCTTTTAATATTTCAAAATATGATTTATCGTTTGAATTACTATCAACAACAACTATTTTTTCAGTTGGATGATAAACCCTAATATCCTTAACTAATTGAATAATAAAAGGAAAATTTAAATTATATTTACATGGAATAACAAACATTATAAATAATTACTTTCCTCATATCTATACAAATGTCTTTGGTAAACATTAATATTTGAATTATGGGCTGACTTATTAATACCATCAATCATCATTAACCAAAATTCAGCATTATGCCTAACACTTAAAATGGCTTTGGCGTCGATTTTTGAAATCTCATCAATTGGTGGTAATTTTTTAATATGGTTAGAATTAACCCACCAGAAATTACCAGAATAATGTTTAGTTGGCTCTGTAACTAAATCAACGCCATATGTGTCGTAATTTTCTAATTCTTCAATAGCTTGTTTATGTTGCTCGACATTAAAATATAGCATATATCTTCTCCAATCATTTATGCACTCATTATTAATCGACGTTACTCCTTTTGTATGAACATATAGAATTTTGTCATTTGTTGTAGTATTATTTGAATATATTTGTATTTGTTTTAATGTATAAAATTCACCAATATTAATATCAGATATTTGGTTAATTTTAATATTCGATTTTTTTGGAATCGTTAATTTACCTTCTCCTACAATACATACGTTGATTGAATCTGCTATATTAATTAAATCTGTTTTAAATAATGAATAAAATATTTCATCAACAATCTCTTGGTAATTATTAATTGTCGCAACGTGAATAAATACTATTATTTTATTCTTTTGCATAACGATATACAGAAATACCTTTTTTTTCAGCTGTTTCGCTAATAAAATCTTTCTCGTGTTTTAACTCTTTAATTAAACCATTTTTTAATTTTCTGTCAAATTTATCTGAACCTTTAAAGTTAATAACGGTATCATGGTAAATAACATATGCGTTATCATCTAGAAAAGGTAAAACTAATTCAGTATCTAATTTAATACCATGTTCAGTATGATCACCATCGATAAAAACCATTTGGAATTTAACATTTAAACTTTCTAACCACTTTTTAGCATCTTCTGAATGAGTATCACCAAAAAAACTTTTTAATTTTCCATGGTTCTTCAAATGTGCAAAATTATTATCCCTAGCGTTAGGGTTACCATCATAACTAATTGATGGGTGTACGTTTAAATCCATAACGTAAACATCTTTAATTTTTAAAAAATCAGTAAAGATTCTAGTATTCCCACCTGCAGCGACACCTATTTCTAAAAAATTATTAATTTCAATGTTTTGATAAGCGTTTAGAAATTCCGTTATTTCTTCTGGACATTGTTGTAATTCGTAGCCTCCTTTAAATTTACCACCAAATACTTCTGGACTATCTGAACCAGCATTTAAAACGAAATCTAATATTTCTTCTTTTGTTTTCATAATTTATATATTATTATATTATAACAAATTTTTATAAAAGTCAATTGTTTGTTTTAATCCATCTTTAAAAGATGTCATTGGATACCAATTTAATTCTTTGTTTATTTTAGTATTATCTATTGCGTATCTAAAATCATGCCCTTTACGATCTTCTACGAAAGAGATATGATCTTGAGGATTAACATTTAATACATTACAAATATCATTAATAATCTCTAAATTTGTTTTTTCACAATTTCCACCCACATTATAAGTTTCACCAATTTTGCCATTATTTAATATAGACCATACCGCTTCACAATGATCATCAACAAAAATCCAATCTCTTATATTTTTTCCATTTCCATAGACAGGTATTTTTTTATTGTTTAATATAGAATTAATAACAACTGGTATAAATTTCTCATTGTGTTGATTTTGGCCATAATTGTTTGAGCAATTAGAAATTGTGATTAAAGTTTTAAATGTATGATTATAGGCTCTAACTAGCATGTCGCTCGCAGCTTTTGAAGCAGAGTATGGTGAATTTGGGGCATAAGCTGTTGCTTCTATAAACTTACCTTCTTCGCCTAAACTGCCATAAACTTCATCAGTAGAAATATGGTGAAATCTAATTTCTGGAAAGTCCCTAATAATCTCTAATAGGTTAAATGTACCTAATATATTTGATTGAATAAATCGTCTTGGATTAGATATTGAATTATCTACATGAGATTCTGCGGCAAAATGGACTATGTGAGTTATATTATTTTCTTTTAATATATTTTTAAATCTTTTAATTTCCATAGGGTTATCTAAAATCTCCAACCAAAAATCTTCAAATCTGTATTTAATATTGTCCTTAAAAGAATCTGTATTTTTTACATTTGCTGCCCCATAATATTTACTTGTAGTGTCTATATTTATAATAGAATGAACTTCTTTTTTATTAATTATATACTTAATAAAATTAGAACCAATAAAACCAAGTCCACCAGTTACGACTATTTTCATTAGATATATTTTAATGGAAAATCTAAGCAAATACCAAAACATTTTTTAGGTATTTTATCTTTTTCGCTTCTCAATACAATAATAGAATTATCTCTTGTATCTTTAGTTGGATAAGTCCAAATATAACCTTTGGAAGTTAATGCGAACTCGTCATTTTGATGCCAAAAACAATTAATCTTTTTATTTTTAAGCATTAAATACAATGCGTTTAGATTTTTTGCATGACACCATAATTTTTTGTTTTGTAAAAAAGATTCATCTATGAGATATTGAGGTTTGTCGTGGCCAAGATACCAGTTGTTGTTCTTGTGCCATATATCTATTTCTACATCAAATCCATGGGATAAAGCTATATTTATAGCTGGTATAGAATTTTCAGTAGATGGATTTGGACCATTTAAATTTCCCCTGTGGGATATTATCTTCATATTATTTATTATTTTCTAGAAAATAATTTAAATCTTCTGGTGTTCCAATTCCCCACATTTTATTATTTTCAATTTTAAATACTTTTACTTTTTTACCGTCTTGAATTGCTTCATTGAATACTGGGCAAACATAAAATTCATTATTAACTCTAATATTCTTAGAGATCATTTGTTCTGCATACTTTACATAATCAGAACCCTTTCTCCAAAGATAAATTCCAACAGTAGCTAAATTACTAATAGGTTTTTTCTCTGCTACTTCAGATACAAATCCATTTTCATCTAACTTAGCAAAACTCCATTTAGGATGAGTTGATTCAAAAACTAAAATTCCAGCATCAATATTATCTGCCATCATAGAATACATGAATTCGTTGCTATCCCAATCTACATATTGATCTGAATTTGCAATAAGAAGAGGTTGGTCATTGTTTATATACTCTTTAGCTAATAATGTTGTACAAGCTGCGCCCTCTGTTAGTTCTTCTGTTAAAGCGATTTCGCAATTTGGGCTGATTAAATTTAATGTATCCTTTAAGTTGTACTTTTCGTAATGACTTTTTTGAGCTATAAAAACATGTTTGGCATCAATACCAATAGAGTCGATAACCACTTGAATCATTGGTTTTCCTCTTACTTCTATAAGAGGCTTGGGGAATGTATACCCAGCCTTCTCAAATCGAGTTCCTGCTCCAGCCATTGGAATTAATACTTTCATTTTATCGTCTTTCCATTTGGGTTTCATTATTTTATTATTGTTGATTTTATTGATATTGTCTATTATTTTTTGTAGATTAATATCATTTGTATTTAATACTGGATGTAAATGACCACCAGACTTCAAAGCAGCTTTTCTGCCTACTATTGAATCTTCTACTATCAAGCATTCATCTGGATCAACTCCAGCATCAATCATGCATTTTAAATATATTTCGGCTTTAGGTTTAGGATTTTTAACATCTTCATTGGAATAATAATTATCAATATACTCCATAAACCCTTTTCTCAATAAGATAGTTTTGATTGTTTCTTTAATAGAATTTGAAGCTACATATATTTTATATCCACTTTTCTTTAATTCTTTAAGTATAGATTTAATTCTTTCGTCCTCTTTTACTGTTTCATTGATTACTTCTATTGTAAATTTTTGTTTATTATCCCAAATCAAACTATGTTTATCTGTTGGTAAATTCTTATTTTTTGATAAGAGTTCTAGTTTCTTTTTGGTTGGCAATCCATCATATGTAGATAGATGCTCTTGTTTTTTTATTATAAAATCTTTTCCTACTAAATATATAGCTCTATTAAGAGCTTCAAAATGAATTTCTCTAGCATCAATTAATACTCCATCAAGATCAAAAACTATTAATTTAATCATTTGCGTACTTTTCTCTATTTGGTGTATTAAATTTTTCGTTTTCAGCTATATTAATAAATATATGATCTAATTTTTTATATAATTTACTTTTATCCAATAAATCAAACATTTTTTATTAATTTTTAATAAAATATGGATGATTAAAAAACCCATCAGAAAGATGACTATATGAAAAACCTTTTCCATCAATCGTATTGTAAGATGGATGCACAGCAAAACAATTATTAATAAATAACATTTTTAAATTATTGTACTCTCTGTATAAATTAAGTGGAACTTCATCAAAGTCGTCTCTAAAAAGAGATTGATTATAAATAATTTTTTTCCATGTTTCATTTTTTATCAAAAATATACTATTGCAATGATACGGTCTATTGACTTCAGAGATAGAATAATCTTTTGGCTCCATAAATCTTTGAAAATTATTTAATATATAATTTACCATATAGTATTGTGCTTGTCCAGATAAACGAATAGGATGTATTCCTTTATAGTGATGATTGATTTGTTTAATTCCTTCGTAAAAATTATCTGGAACCCATTCTTTTGCTTCTGTTACGTATTTTCTTAAACTAGAGTAGTCAACTCCCCATTCATTTGCAAATGGTACTTTTAAGAATAAATCATGAATTTCTTTTTTAGCTTTTTCATCAAAAAATTGCTCTATAAAAATATCAACTGTCGGTATTCCATTTGTAATAATTGGTGCTAGAAAAAGATTTTCGTCATTCTCTAAAACTTTTGAATTTTCTAAAAAATACTCCCATCCTTTTGCATTTAAAAAAATATCTTCGTCATATTTAATAGCATATTTACCACTATTCTCTGAGGCTGTTTTTATTTTTGTCATATAATGACCACCATCTGTTACAAAATATTCTGAATATATTCCGTGATTTCTTAAAAAATCTACTATTTTTTTCCATTCATCATTAAATGGTTGCGAAAACATTAAATTCACTTTGATTAAGTCTTTGACTGAATCCTTAACCTTAATAATTTCATTTATAAAATGTGGCGTATACCTAAACCTTCCATGTGGAAGATAATTTATTGTTATTTCTTTGTTCATATGGTTTATTTTTTGAGTTACTATATCTTAAGTAGATATTTATATTTTTCTAAAATATATTCTTTTCCAGAAAAGTTTTCATTAAATACGATATCTATATACTTATATATAGCAAAATTATTGTATATTTCACTAACTAATTTAGTGTTGATATTCATTAGTTGTAAATATATATTTAATATATTTTCTGGGCTATTATTTAAAAATTCTGAAAGATGATGTATATTATAATATAAATCACAAATTTTATCATAAGTTTCTGAATTTGCATACCAAATTTGATCATTTACTCCACTTTGATTTGCAAATGATGGCATAAATACTTCATTATCTTTTATTGTATTTGGAATTATAAATTTATTTAATATAAAACAGTCTAATCTAATTCTCATACAAATATCATATTTAAAATTAAAAGTTTTTTCATATGAAGTCTTTAAATTTTTACAAGAAAAAATCTTGTAGTAGGATGAATAAAATCTAGAATTTTTTATGCCTGTTTCTTTTAATTCAGGTATAAGATTTATGAAAGCTTCATGTCTTTTTTGATCATAATTTTCTATTTTATATGCCTTGGGTTTATATAAATCATAGATTAAATTCATATTTTTATAAGTTTTAATTGGTCTTACTCCAGTTTGCGGATTTGTATAATTTGCATCGTCTGAAATTTTATCATCCCATACATCTATAAAAATATCTACATCATATAAATTGATTATATTTTCTTTTATGGATTCAAAACATTCCTCAAGATGCCTAGGCATTCCAGATAAACAAAGAGCAAGCTTCATAAAACTTAAGAAGAACAATTAAGTATATTTTTGTTTTTCATATATTATTATATTGTTTTGTTTCGTTTATTTTTTTAATTTTTTCTAAGTTATTGCAGTTGAAAAAAGCTGGATTTTTATACTTTAAAAGCCTGACTATTGAATTTTCATTAATCGAGAAATTATATTTTTCTCTAATTCTTTTAGACCATTCTACGTCTTCTCCTTGACCCCAAAACAGATCTTCATTTAATGGAAATTCTTCCATGACATTCTTTTTTGCTACCCAATACGAACCAGAAAAATACATTAATTTAGATAAATTTTTTATATTATAAGGTATAAGGTAATATGGATTAGGTATTCCTATTTCTTCTGCAGATTCTGCCCAAAGAGTCCAATCTCTAAACCTAGTTTCATCTAAATTTATTATTCGATTCATGCAGATTTTAAAATCATTTCCAAAATTTAAAAAATTCTTATACCAATCTTTATCAAAGATAAGATAGTCATGTAAGTATACTATATTTTCATACCTTGCATATTTTGTTATTAGATTTTTCTTTTTAGTTATCCATCCTCCGTTAGGGTTTTCTTCAAAGGAGTGAACTCTTAAATTATCTGATTGATAGTTATCATTTCCACCAATTATAATTATTTCATAATTAGGAATATTCAAGTCTTTAATCGAATTTATTGTTAGGGCCAAAGAGTTTAATACATCATTTTGAGATGTAATTATTCCAAAAGTAAACTTCATATTACCATTACCAATATAAAATTAGGTTATCTTTGTGCGTTAGAGGAAATTCTTGTAATTTTTTAGTGCTAAAATTATTTAACTTAGCTTCAAGCTCTTTAAGGGAATAAGAATCGATATTGCAATACTGACTTATAAAATTACAAGTTATATATCCACGATCAGATTTGAGAATAATATTATTCAAATAAAAATCTTGAATTGTTCTGGATATTTCTGTAAAAGCATAATTACTAATAACTAGATCAAATTTTTTATTTAATGATACAACATCATTTGGCCTGACTACTTTTGCACTTTTTACATCTAGTTTGTTTAGATATTTTTCAGATAAGTTCAAGGACTCATCTAAATCTACCAAATAGTAGTTTTGAATATTAAAGAAGTCTGATATAATCTTGCATTGTCCACCATATCCAACCCCAATTTCAATAATATTAAAATTATCCAAACTACCGTATAATTGTTTTAAATCAGATAGTACTTTTATATATCTTAAGGTGGTAGGTGATATTTGACCAATACTATCATAATTAAATAGCTTAGTACCACCATATAAGTCGTTTTCTTTAAATTTATCTAGTTTAGATATATATTCTGGAAAGTTTTGATCGAGGTGTTCTTTGTATAGTTTTCCTTGATCTTCTGAAACGTGTTCAAGTATTTCGGTATAATCTTTATTTTGTTTGAAGAAGCTAAAGTAAAAATCATTTAAAGCGGCCATTTGGCAAATATTTTTATATCTTTGAGTATCACTAATACTGCTTTGGAGTTGTAGCATATAGTATTATATACTTTAATTTGAATTTTGCAAATAATTTAAATAAATATAATCTTCTATTGATTTATATTGTTTGCACTTTTCAAAGTTTTCTTTAATTGCATCCATTCTTTCGTAATAAAACTCTTCAGTTAAATTATTAATCATATTATTGAATTCTTCTATTGAAGGTGAATTAACTAATTGAATTATACCTTTTTCGTTAAAAATTGATCCTATATTTGGTGCGCCTAGATATATTGGTATTGTGCCAGTAGCAAAGCAATTTAATATTCTTTCTGTTATATATAAATCATCTATATAATTTTCAATCACAATTGAAAACATATAGTCCTTTAGGGACCTAAAAATTGGTATCCATCCAGAGTTATCACTTGGTCCACCAACTCCAAAAAATTTATCTATTTTATTGTTATCCTGTAGTAAATTCATTATTCCCAATCTAGTTAGATGTCCCCTGCACATTTGTTTATTAGATGAAACCATTGAGCATAGTTTACTTTTTTCTTGTATTTTTATTTCGCCTTCTCCGTGAGGTGTATCTGATCTTCCTCCAACCCATATTCCTCCTCCAGGAATCCATTTGCAATTTTCATATTTTTTTAAATATTCAGAATTGTGGGTAAATACTTTATTAAATTTTGGTATTAACGATTCTACAGAGCTGTATGTTTGTAAATCAATTCCTCTTGATTCAAAAATTAATCCATATGAATTTTCTTTAGGAGTATTTAGTTGATCTATCTTAAACATTTCCATATGAGAATAGAATGTAGGATTATTTAGATCTTTTAATTGTCTGTCCCAATTTATATACTCTGCATCTCTACCAGCTACGGAATATTTTTCATGTGCAAAATGACCATCTAAGATATTCCAAGTTACTTTACTCATATTACAATCCAATCTTGCGGTATGAGATCGTCAAGTCTCCATTGACCATTATACGCTGGACCAAACCAATTGGAGGGTGCTACGACTTTATTATTATTTTTATTTATATAAGCAGACCACCAAGCAAAACTGCTGTTAGCTAAAATATTATTCTGACAACTAGACATGAGATACATATCTTCAAATGCATGATTATTTTCAATATATGTAAAATTGATATCTTTAAAATCACTAAAGATTTGTTTTGCGTAATCAATTGTATCCGAAAAGACTAAGTAATTGGAGACATTAATTGCTTCAAAAGCTTTTTGATAATAAGTTTTATTCATTATTGGATGATGATTATCTCTGCCAATATAATCTCCACATCTTAAATGAACTGAAGAAATATTACTCAAATCAAAATTGTATTTTTTATGAACAGAGTCTTTTACTGAATCTTTAAATTCAAACTGATTTATTAAATCAATTTTAAAATGTTGAAAAAATTTATAAGATTGGAAATAACCTTCTAGATCTGTATAATCTGGTATTCTTAATACTTCTGGATTAAAAAGTGCGGGATATTCCCAATTAGCTTTATGTTTTACTAACTCTAGATCTTCTTTTCTTAAAATCTCTGCGGATATATTTTTAAAACAATTTAAAAAATAGTGCTGAATTCTTTTTGTGCCTCCACAAAAATGCTCCTCTGTATTTGGAATTTTAATGTTATATCCATTTAATTTACCAATAGAGTATAATGTAGAATATTGGAAAAGTTGATTTCCAATTGCGCCTAAATGACCAAGTTTAGAAAAAATAATCATATTGGTCTATATTTATAAAAAGCATCTACAAAATATTTGTCTAATCTAGTAACTACCAAATTATTATCTGAAAAAGATTCTGCTTGAGTAGCTAATATTTCATTTGTAGAAAATGATTTTCCTCTAGGTAAGATATGTCTCATTAACCATCCATCTACGCTCTCATTCATTTGCAGCCAAGGTATAATATCTTGACCTGCTGGAATATTTGCACTTACAATCTCTGCGGCTTCTCTACTGTATGCTTGAGCGTGAGCACATAAAGCTACATTAACTTTTAATAAGTTTTCATCAACTCTTTCTAGTGCAATTTGATTTGGTCTAGTATTATCCATTTTTTCTCCAACATGCATTCCTAAGTAAAATATATCCCATGAATTTTGTTTTTTTAAATCGTCCAATGATAAGAGTAAGTACTTATTTACATCATTAACAAACTCTACATCATCTTCAAAAATTAAAGCATTATTTAGGTTGCGCTCTTTAATTAAATTGATTGCTGATCTATGAGATGCAAAACATCCAGCTGAACGAATGTTTACGCATGGATGTGATCCTTCAAACTTTATTGCTTCAAGTCTTTCTACTCTATTATGTATGCCTATTTTTTCAAACTGCTCTAAACACTTTTTCCATTTGTCAGTACGATAACCTAAATTAATGCAATAAATTTGTTCAAAGAAATCAAAAGGGTTATTCATATTTAAAATGTGCTCTTAGCTTATTTATCCAATATTGTTCTTTTGTGGCTTCTAAAGATTTTTTAGAGAATACTTCTAAAGATTTATTCAAATAGTCTAGGGAAGATTCCTCCCAATTATCAACTATTAATATTGGTAAATTTAAACCATAAAAAAATTCTGCCATCTTGCTTCTTTTAATTATTGGAATACATCCAGCGATTAAAGTTTCCCAAAGTCTATAAGTGTCTCTGTTTTGATTTTTATCTGTATCTGAGGCTGGAGAAGAACAAATATTGAATTTGTGTTCGTATAGATCTTTCCAGTAAGACTCATCATCTGAGTGATTAGTTTTTCTTATTGTTATATAGTCGCTTGATTGCGATAAATTATACCAGTAATTAAAATCACTTATTCTATGGTTAGAATAAGAGTATATTGAAAAATTACAATATATAATTTTTGATCTTTCAATTTTCTGAATGTTTGAAGCGCCTCTTAAGTAATTATTTTTTAAGATTCCTCTTGGGAATGGGCTGTATTTATTATTATAAAATGGTAAGTTTGGGCAATATACATGTAAGATATTATCTGGTAATTCTAAGTTTTCAACATTTCCATCTCCTCCATCTGCAAGTAAAACATATTTTTTATTAGAATCATTTTTTAAAAGATCTATCAAAGATTGAAATTCATTCATGCAAAAATATATGATTGAATTGTCATTTATTTTTTGATTAACAACGTCTAGCTCGTTAATTGATAAATCTATTTCTGGAAAATGATATTGTCTTTTATTTGTATTGTTTTTATAAAAAATACCATTCTTATAAAGATAATCATAAATTAGTGGATTTTGTTCGTAAGCTAAAATAAAATCAGTATCTTTCATTTTTTATACCTCAAATTTTCAAAATCTCCATTAAAATCTAATTCTAATACTTTAGGATGTAGTTGATATTTTGCGGATTCTTTATGCCAACCGCCTTGTTTTGCAGTTATAAAATTCAGATCACTAACTGTTGCATATTTAAAATCTAATATACTAATTGGTTCTTGAGAAAATGGACTTTGTTTATTTTTGATACTTTCGTCAATTAGCTGTTGAGCGGCTTGTTCCGTTTTCCATTGAGAATCTAGATTTCCATCATATGTTGAAACTACTTTTTGACTAACAGATTTTGCACCGCCCATATAAGAATAGTGCCATCCTCCGTTCTCTACTCTTGGCATAAAATCTTTATCTCGTCTTAAAAATTGAAGTCCCATTCCAAAGTATAGAGTATTTAGATGTTTTAGCTCTTCATACTTACAAGCTACTGTTCCAGTAACATTCTTATTTGTATAAACATCAATGTAGTGAACAAAAAACATTTGATTTAATGCAATGATTGGATACCTGATCATATCTTGAAAAATATTTTTATTAGGAATTTCGTCACAATCTGAAATCATTACTGTATCTAGATCATTTAGATTTAATCTTTCAATTTGTTCAAAGAGTCTTATTCTTTGTTCGTGCTCTTTGGCGCCAATACTTGCATCTGAAAAAAACTTTGGCATTAAAACGTCAAATCTTCCATCTAGTTCTATTGATGAGTAAATAATCTTATTTTTAAATTCCTGTAATCTGTTGTCTTTCCAAAAAGATAATTCCTTCTCTTGCCCTTGATGAGTCTTGGTTGCTTCATTAATTACAAAGTAATCTACTACATCGTATAATTCCTTAATCCTTAAGTATGCAATATCCTTTTCATTAAAATACATGAAAGAATCTACCAATTTCATTACAATCTCCATCCTTCTGAAGAATCAATTTGCTCTAATGAATGATTTAAGATATTTAATCTGTAGAATCTTCTTATTAATCTTTCGTTATTTATAAAAAATTTCATCTTTTCATCGAGTGTATTATTTTTCCAGTAATCTTTTAATGAATCTAGATTAAATTTTATTTTTAAATCTTGACATAAAGATCTAAACTCTTGCCTTATGCCTTCTTGTTGTTGGTATTTTTCTGGAGTTTTGCCGTTATCATAATAATGAAGAACGCAATGATTTGATCTTCCATAAACAAAATAATACTTCATGTCGCTATCAATATAATGTTTTCTTTGAGATGGTCTTTCCTCCCATGCGAATAATTGTTGATTTTTACTGTAATATTCATAAAGATCAATATAACCAGCCTTCATTCCTTGAAGACCCCAATGTGGACTACCTTGAAATATCATATCATCAAAGTATTTAACAAGAAAAGCTTTTTGTCTATCCACACAGGCATTTATATTATTTTTGTCTAGAAAGTTTTCTATAAAATTACGTAAATTTTTAACCCAATCTATATTTAATCTTTCACAGCTATCACGAATAATAAACCAATCACCATTTTGCATTATATTTGATCTTAAAAAACCGTTCATTTGCAGATCGTGGTCATTTGACCATTCTCTATTTATGATCTTTCCTTGACCTTTTCTTGTATTTAATATCTCTAATGTGCCATCTGTTGATCCACCATCTACAAAAATTAACCCATCAAAGTATTGATATATGTCTTTTGTCATATCGTCAATGTTCTGCTTTTCGTTTTGGGTGATACCACAGAGCCAGATTTTCATTATCTGAAATTATACTAGATTATTAAGGAAATGTCCAAGCTTTTCGGTTTCTTTATTGTTGTCTATAATTTGCCTTATTGCATTTGCTGTTGTATATTGAAGAAAATATCTATAGTCTTTGCTTTCGTATAGTGCTTTTAATTTAGCAACATATTCATATTGACTTTCAAAGAATAGAGTTGTTACATTTTCAATACTCCAATTCATTAAGCTTTTGTTCTTTGCCATTTGGCGATGCATTAAAACTGGTCTGCCACAAGCCATACTTTCAATAACTGCTATACCGTATCCTTCTAGATGTTTAAGGTGTTGGGTTGCTATGCTTGATTTTAAGCTTTTAGTTAATTCTTCTTGAGAACTATCTGTGTGATAATGATAATCTATATATGGGGTTATTGATTGTAATGATTTGCTCATATTATACTCTTGATTAAAATTCTTTTCATATTCTGAGATGTAAATTCCAATTATATTTCCATCTGTTGGTCCATCAAAAGTGCATCTATCATAATCAACCCAAGGTTTATAATAAAGATGATTTACTTTGTACTTATTGGCGAGACCATAACCAAGATAATCTGCACAAAGATAATTTTTAATAATATAAAATGGATAAGCTCCGTCCCAATAATCATTGCCACTATAGCAAGCTAGTTTACTATTATCTTTTAAGTATGGCCAAATTTCATTTAGTATTTCAAATTGGGTTTCAAAGCTTGTGATAAATACTATTTCTGGTTTAAGGTCTAAAATTTCTTGTTTGTTTAAAACTTTTACATTTTTATGTTGAAATTCAATATCAGCTTTATTTTGAGTCCAGCTTGTGTTCCATACCCATTGACTAAATTGTTTTGGTGGTAAATTGGTTGGAACGTATTGATCGCTTGGTAAAATTAAAGAGTGACCAAGATGGTAAAATGCTTTTGCTATATTTCTAGTGAGATTTTTATGTATATCTGGCCAAAGTATATTCACTATTATATTATATCTTTATAATATAAAAAATCAAAACTAAAGTTCTGTCGTTATTGGTACGTCGGCGTGGATAGAACAGGTCTACCTCCGTAAACGCCACCACCAGCACCTGGTCTTGGAGTGGGATTAATTCTAAATGGAAGGTTTGTAGCTGGAGGCACAGTAGGTGGAGTTACTAATGGAGTTGGTGGAGTCGGAGGTTCAGGTTTAGGATCTCCAGCGTTAGGGTCAGTGTTTGAATTTGGTTTATTATTTTTACATGCTGCATGTTTAGCTGCCATAGCAGCAGCAAAAGCAGCTTTCAAGAGGGCCGCTTTACTTGGGGAGACGAGCTCGCCTTGCCATGTAATACTTCCATCAGCATTAATTGTACCTCTTAACATAAGTCCTCCAAGGTCAAACTGACTGGCTGGGTCAGTGTTATATGCGCTATTGTCGCCTCGCTCTGCCCAAGGTATGTTTGGGTCATTAGGGTCAGTAGAAGACGCAGGGGCTGGCTGTATGTTACCAGGAAATCTAAGTGGCCCATCATATGCTGGGCCATTAGAGTATGGTGCAGGTAGCGGCCCGAAAGGGTCTTTAGATTGACCGAACCCTGCTAAGAAGTTGTTAACCAGTTTATCAATTGCCTCCTGTTTAGCAGCATCTGACATGGGTGCCCCATCTGGGCCATTCAATATAGAAAGAATCTTATCTGCGATAGTGTTTAAGGAGGGTTTTTGATTATCACCATCGTCTCCTCCTAGACCATTACCACATGATCCACTATATTCAGTTAGATCACCTGCTGGTAAAAATTCAAAATTTTCATTCCAGATTTGGTCTAATGTTTTCACAAAAAAATTAAGTTGTTATATTTGGTCAGCATGGGCAACTATATTGTTAGTTTACTGGTCTTCCACCAATGACTCCACCACCAGGACGAGGGGTTGGATTGGGTATTGGTCTAAATGGAACGGTTACAATTGGAGGTTTCTCAGGTAGAGGTCTTAGTAGAGGAGTTGTTGGAGTCGGAGGTTCAGGTTTAGGATCTCCAGCGTTAGGGTCACCGTTTGGATTTGGTTTATTCTTTGCGCATGCTGCATGTTTAGCTGCCATAGCAGCAGCAAAAGCATTTTTCAAGAGGGCCGCTTTATCGGGAGTAATACCTGTTAATCTTACTTCTACGTTTCCATCATTATCAATATCTAAATCTATCTGTCCTCCAAGGTCTACGTCGTCTCTTGCATCTGGAAAAATTGGTACTCCATAAGCAGGTGGGATAGGCCCATCAGAGGGATCAGTAGAAGGTTGACTTGTTGGATTTGTATTACCAGGAAATCTAACTGGCCCATCAGGAGAAGGACCTTCACTAAATGGCCCGAGGCCACCACCTGTATTTCCGTTGAAAAAGTCATCAATGAGTCCGTCCATGAGCTGCTGTTTACGAGCATCTGACATTGCTGCGTCCCCATATATAGAAGCAAGTTTATCTGCTAGAGCGTCTAAGGGACTTTTTTGATTATCACCATCGTCTCCTCCTAGACCATTACCACATGATCCACTATATCCAGTTAAATCACCTGCTGGTAAAAATTCAAAATTTTCATTCCAGATTTGATCTAATGTTTTCACAAAAAATTAAGTTGTTATATTTGGTGAACCTAGTTCGGAGCTTGTTGGACCAAAAATGTCGCTTTGGTCTTTTATTGGTTTTAATTCTTGAAAAGTAAAACTATCAGCTGTTTGCGGTGAGGCTAGTACTATTGAAGCTGAAACATTTTCTTTTGTAAATTGAGTTACATTATTAGAGTCTACCATTTTATAAGAGAAAGCGGTAGTTTCATTTACTCCAGCTGGAAGACTTGAGGCAATAATATGTGGCGTAATAAAAACTAATCCTTCGTAAGGAAGCATAAAATCTTTGAATGATGTTGAGATGCCTGGGGTATTAAAATTAGTTACATCAAGATAAGCTCTCATTGTATCTGCTGATCTAAGAATAGAATTAAAATTATTTTTAATATATTTTCTAAGTTTTTCAGCAATATAGGGTCTTGAAAGAATAAATTCTCTTTTTAATTGGCTAGCTATATCAACATCAAAATGATCGAGACCTGCTTGTAACTCTCTAGGGTCAGTAGTAACCAATGATTGATCTAATGCAAAAATTCTACCAGCAAACATGTCAGATACATCTTCTCCAACATCAGCATCATAACTTAAGAGAGTGCTAAAAGGAAGTGGGTTTAGATCTATATTTACATCTGAAAAAATACCAAATACCTCACCACTGTAAAGCCTGTCGTTTCCGCCGTGGTGAAATCTTGCTTTAAATTTAATTTCTGCGTTAAAGCTACCTAATAAAAAATTATTTCTAAAATATACAGGATCAGATAAATAAACTTGATTGTCTCCGTGATAACGTTCTGAATATTGAGAAGTGCCAACCAAAGAGCAATTTGCAAATGTATTGCTTGAAACATACTTGACATCTACTTTATTAGTGTTCATTGATGGACTCGATCTGGCTGCTAATGTTAAACTTGGTGTTCCTGATACTTGATTGCTAAACGAAGTCTCGCCATATCTACCAATTACTGCTCCAGCTGAAGAACCAGAATATGTTGCAGCTACTGACACGATCCTAATTCTATACTCACGATTATTAGGAAGGCCAGTAATTTTTATAACATTTGAAACCGCTATGAAATTTCCGTAACTGCTACCATTTACGTAAACTATATAAGAGTGTATTCTAGATGCGTTTGCAGCGTGATTAGTTACATTTATAGTTATATTAGAATTCCCAACTGCACCAAGAGTAATAATTGGTGTGGCTGGCATGAGAATTGGAGTTGCAAGTTGCGCACCTTGGGGATTAACTCTTTCCTGCATTCCAACATAACTATTGCTTGGGCTTGCTGGTAATCTATAAACTGGTGGTAAAGCATTATATTGAGTAGGCATACTAATTATTACACTTAAAAAAATAAATCTTTAAAAATTAAATATTTATTTTGATTTCACTATAAAATTGTAGCTGGAGAGGAATCGTTTTGGACTTGGACGCGGAAGGAATTGAACCTTCGTCTTTTAAAAATCTAAATTAAAATACTACAAGTTTAGTTCTTTTTATTTTTAGCTTTGTATAGGTAAAGAACAAACATACTCAGCGAGTTTATTTTTGATATTGAATATAAAAAGAATAAAAAAACTCTTTATACTCAAACATCTAATTACGCAATATCCCAATAGATGCGTCAAGGGTATCACGCTGTAACTTAAGCTACAGAAGCGGTCAATTCAACAAGAGAAACTCTTGCTGAAATATGACCTTTATATTTTGCTTTTTTGGCAGTTAATATAAGTGAAACTTTTTAAGGAGTCCACGATTCAACCTCCACCTGCATTTTAATTCATATCTCTAAAATCGAAACCAGTACGCGCCCAATGTTAAAGAACTAACTAACCTTACACATTATAAAGCTTTTAGTAAATTTTGGCAATCTTTTTTATACACAAAATTAAATTTAATTCTTGCGCCGTTAATATCTGAAACTAACTGAGGTATGGCTAGACATGGATATTCATTTGGTTGGTCGTATATATTCTCATTAGATACATTATAATGCTTTACGCATTTATATGAATAAACAGTCCATCTGGCTTTATTTTTTATAATTTCCATATATCTATTATAAATAAAATTTGACAAAAGTTTAAAATTAAAATAGTATATAAGATACATAGTTCCCAAATAGGACAGTTTGTTGATGTCAAAAAATCAACTATCAATCCCTGAGATAGCAATGTCATAAGGGCTGACAACTATTAAAACCTTCATCTGTACATAACATGGCTAAAGAAGGGAATGTAGCTAAAGGCATCGCAGAATGTAGTGATCGAAGCTACCTCTGATCCATAAGTGCGATGGCCCGTTTGCTTCTGAGATCGAAGCAAAAATTGGAGTTAAAAGAAAAGTTGGATTGATAATACTTAACCTCAGATATAT
>Ga0181349_1000403_pt1 | contig 18343 bp, 26 predicted proteins | sample Su13VDMM110SD_FD_130106 | JGI IMG/M metagenome (GOLD analysis project Ga0181349, IMG submission 130106) | Freshwater viral communities from Lake Michigan, USA - Su13.VD.MM110.S.D | ecosystem: Environmental > Aquatic > Freshwater > Lake | place: USA: Michigan | collected 2013-07-16 | reverse complement strand
TTAAGATCGTCCTTTAGAGTCCAATTTCTGATATAGCCCATGTTTATATTTAATTAGGCCCATGCACCTTGCACATCTCTAAGTGTGGTTACACCAGCACTATCAATACTTTGACCGTTTATATTGACTGAGTTGTTAGGTCTTACAGACATTCTATCTGCAACTTCTCTTAATAGTTTATTATTAGTAACCAATACCTCTAACTGTCTGGTTAAGAGTGTGGTTGAGTTGCTTGAATATTGCTCCAATACGCTCATATTTTCTTTTGCAACTTTTAAGTTATTATTAAAATATCTATCAAGAGGACCGTCTGATTTCATTGCATATACGGTATCATTCGCATTAATAGCTGTAGTTTTGCCTTTAGAAACAATACCATCATCTATTTCCTGATCTGGTTTATCGTCTTGAGCATATTTTTCTTTAAATTTGTTAAACAACAATGGAGTATCTATCATAGCACCTGCAATCTTCTCACCAAATTCATCTTGTAAACCTTCTGGTAGATGTTTCATTATCATTCTACTAAATTTATCACCAGCATATGACCCTACAGCGGTACCAGCTATACCAGTTAATATAGAAACTGGACCACCTGCTAAACCAAGACCAGCACCAATTGTACCTAGTAAAGCACCACCACCAAAGCTACCTAAAGTACCGGCGCCAGCTGCTGCTAACATTTTATGTAAAGCAGCTTTACTAATATCACCTTTTTCGTAACTACTTATAGCTTTGTTTATTTCTACAGCACCGAAAATTGCATCTGTTATACCAGGCACTCTTAATACCCTAGTTAAAAATTTCATCGGACCTGATTCAAGAATTTTTGTAATCATTCTTAACGGACCTGATGCTTTAGCAAGAGTTTCTGTACCAAATTTACCAACCCCTTTTACCGCTTTTGAGGCAAAGTTTTTTATTTGACTAAAAAACCCTGGTTTAGCTAAACCTTTTTCCCCTGCTTGTACTTCCGATTTTATTGCTCCGGCAGAAGTAGCTTTACTTGCTGATTCTTGAAGATTTCTTAATTCCGCACTTTTTACCTTAGCTAATTTTTCTTGAATTCTTGCTTCAGCGTAAAGTGCTTTTTGATTAACTGGACCACCAAGGGCAGCAAGACCACGGGCTTGAGTTGCCATACGGTTTTTTGTTGCTATTTGATTTTCTAAGTGAAGCATTTTGCCGGTTTTTTTCGGTGGGGTCATTTTTGTAGCCACCCCAGATACTGCTTTTGCAGTTGATGCTGCAGCTTTTGAAGCGGCTTCAGCTACAACTTTTTCAGCAGTAGTAGCATATCTTGAGAGACCAGTAACTACTTTTGAAGCAGCACCAAGTGATTTATCTAAAGCTATTGTAGCAGCTTTTGTTTTAGATTTATCTACTGCTATATCTTGACCAAAAGGTGTTTTTAAAATTTTCTTTGCTATATCAATAGCAAGACCTGCAAGTAAAGAGTAACCAAAGCCTTTTGCAAGAGAGCCAAGTAAGTCTCCCATAATCCCCTTAGCAAATGATCCAATATTACTAAGAAAAGGTGACTTTTTTATAGAAGCCTCTTGTTGCTTCTTCATAAAATCAGCGTTTATACTTAAAATCTTACCAAGCTGTTTACCAGCCTTATTACTGAAACCTTCAATCTCTATTGGTTCGGATTCTTTAACCACCTCTTCAGGAGCTACCTGTTTCTCTTGTTTATTACTTTGTTTTGCTTGGGTTCTTTCTATTCTATCTAGTCTTTTGACAATAGTTCCATTTACCTTTGTAAAAGCACTTAATGCTTTAGAAATATTGTTATCATCCATTTAAATATTTATCATAACATGAATACTTCAGGACCAATTTCTATTTGCTTGTCCTCAAACTTAGTTAAAAGCACTTCGGTGTCACGGATTACATTGATATAATCCATAACTTCTGGTAAAGCGTTCATGTTTAATGACTCGATAACAGTAAACTTGTTTTTAATAGCAAGAGATTCAAGCTCCATAACTTGATTTGACTCATTAATAGTGATTTGTTTAATAAATTTACAGATTTCATTAACGAGCATCTTACCTACAATCTGTTTCTCGTCTTTATAGGTTGTTATAATGTAATTATTATACTTGTAATCAATAGTTAAGTTAGGTGCATGTAATTCGAATGTAAACTTATCAGTTGTAAATGTCTTTGTAAGAGGTGGTAAGGATAGAGTTCTATTTTTTTCTAATAATTTATCTAATGGTACATCCTGATAAACCGGTGCAATATGCTTTCTAAATGCTAAAATGATATTAATTCTATCAATAGTGTTTAGATTATCTGTATTAAAGGTAGTAGATGTCTTGATAACATTGTATAAACCGTTAAACAGATCAATTATACCAAAATTTGAGGTCATAACCTTATCAATAATAAGCTTTTGCTGTGAAAGAGTAATGGGGCTAAACTCCACATCTTTGTTTTGTGATGGGATATATACTTGAATCTTATTGTTAACCTTCTTAAGTTCAGCCATTATATCATTAAAATCATTCATAAAGTTAATTATAGAGTTAACCAGGTGACTCAACCGGATTCATCTTCTTTTCAGCCTGCTCCATCTCTTCGTTAAAGTTTCTCAACATAATATTACATTCTGGATATGATAAAGTACAGAAATCTGCTGAGTTTATATTAAGATTTCTTCTTAACATGTACTCTAAATCATACATACTTTTTAAATTACACATGAATATTGTTTTTAAGAAAGTTATAAATGAAGCATCAAGCGGCGCAAGAACAAAATCAATATTATTAAGGTTATATTTAGTTTTATCAAAGTGATGTTGTATGGTATCGTTTATATCTGTAACAGGTAGACCAGGTAAGCTGTCTATTATGTTTTTTTTCATTTCCGGGGTAAGTATATTCCCGTTTATACTATATAAACAATCACATATTTTTGCAAACAGTTCCGTTTCTGGGTATAAAGTGGTGGGTAAATCAAAAGTGTACACCACCCCGTCAACTTCATAGTCTACCATATCATACGGTCTATTAAGAATATCAAAAATATGACTAACTGGATATACTATTTGAGCATCATCAACTTCAAATGCTAAATTTTCACCTAAAATTAAAGATCTAGCTTTAATTAAAATCAAAAACTTATGTAATATATTGACATGCTGGTTTGGGTTAACTAAAATTGAATCTAGAAGCTTGTTTAAATGACCAGCAGTGTACTTTATATCTGGATCGACATTGCACTTAACAAAATTACGGAAATCGAAAAATGATATTTCTTGTACTTCGTAATCCTTACCTAAAATCTCTATTCTATATGTAAAATTATATTTCATCTCTGGAACGGTGATATACGTGGTATATTGCCGCGACCAATTTTACTAATTAGGTCTGGTAGTGGTATGTATAAATTATTTTCAACCGTGTATCTATCATATAGAAACGGAACTGAATATTGCTCCATCGATTCAGTATCATATGTTAAGTTACGAGTGCTCAATCCTAACGGAACACAATCGTAAAACTTCCAAACTTTTCTAGGTATCTGGGAAATGTTTTGATATGATCTAGAATATTGAACAAGTATGATATTTGTTTTTGGATTTTTTAATGCTTCAGATGAATCGTTCATATTTCTTGCAACGTATCCATTATGCGCAGCTAATATTAACCAAGGTCTAATTATAAAATCGGTAAATGATGTATTAGTTTCTCTAAACTGTAGGGTGAGATTGTTATTTGAAAACGGATCTCTATTATCAAGGATACTACCTTGTAAGAAACCTCTACCATGGTCAATTGGAGCAGAAGTTGCAGCTAATGTTTCAGTTGGTATATCAGCTCCTTGTAAAAACATACAACCAACTACATTTTGTAATGGATAAGAAGCTAAAGCAGTTTTTGCATTATTAATATCAGGGTAATCAGTACCTTCCAAACCTCTTAATATATTAGTATTAATACCAACCGGGAATCTTTCAAATAAAGCTATAAATTGAGTGCGTAAAGGTATAGTAGATACCCAAGACTCCATTGAAGTGAGAAAATAATCTCTAAAACTTATTAGTGGTATACCGGGGATATTAGCTCCTAATAGCGTAGCATTGGTTTGAGCTAAAGATAAGTTACTACCTAAGCTTTGGAAGGTTGCTAAACCTGCTGCTGCATTTGTTGCTGCATTTAAAATACCTGGCATTTATATATTTATACAAAAAAATACCGCACCGAAGTGCGGTATAAATTGTTATAGCTAATTATTAGCTTGTTTTACGCCAGTAGTGGTATGCTAAGGTTACGTCGAAGTTTTGAATTTCACCGGTTGTTGTAATATCATATTGTAATGGTGCAACACTTCTAATACTAACACCGACTAATTGATATTGCGCAATTTTATTTAATTGTTTGTTTAATTGAACAAGGTCAACAACAGCTGTTTGCTTTGGTGTAAAATAGTTACCTGTACTACTTGCATCATTGAAAGTATCATTTACAACATTTAAAAATTTCTCTCTTAACTTTTGAGCTTCATCAGCATAGAAGTTAATAACATAATTTTCACTGTCTGGGTAAGTTGCAACACCTGGCACGTTAAAATTAAGACCCATATAAGGAACAGGTACGTTTGTAATTGTCTTAGCTGGTAGTGATGCTGTTCTAGCATATACTAAATCGTTTTCACCTATAACTGTGGTGCTGCCATCCCCGAAATTAATATTGATGACTCTAAACAGATTGTTGCGTGCAAAATCTTTAGCTTGTGCTTGTGTATAGAAGTCTTGGATTGTCTGTTTTACGTCGGCCATATTATTATTTATTATCCCAGTATCAATTGACCGGGACTTTGATTACTTTTACTGTCGAGTAGAACGTTTTTAATAGTAATATCTTCTTTAGCAAACCAAGTATTGTTAATTAGGTAACCAATTGAGGTTGCTTCTTTAATAACACCTGATCTTTCTTGATTGCTAAACTTACTAGTATAAAACACTGTTTGACCTGGTTGAATGCTCATGTATATATTTATACAAAAAAAGAGCGTAATCACTAAGATTACGCTCTTGTTATATAATATTGAATATTAACCGACTAGCTCGTTAAAGTTAGTACTGGTACGGGTTGCGTAGAAGTTTACTAATATAAACTCTGCAGTTCTTACTGGTTTCAAATAGATATCTACTACTAACTCGTTTTGATCGATAATATCTGGTGTATTATTACGTTCATCGCAAACAATTAAGTAATCATATAACCCTTCAGTGTTCTTTGCGTTTTCAAAGATTGGTCTTAAGGTATTAACGACTCTTGTTCTAGTTAAGAGTGTGTTTGGCTCGAATACGAAGAACTTTGAAGTTGACTCAGTAGCTTTTTCGAGATTTAAGAAGAGTCTTCTTACATTAATTCTATCAAATGCACTTGGCTTCTTTAACATTGTCTTTTGGCCATACATTACAAAACCTTCATTCGGGAAGAACGTTACCGGGTTAATAGAAATCTTATAAAGTTGATCTCTTTGCTTTTGTTTTGGATAAATTGCAATATCTGAAACACCGCTAATAATACCTCTTGTAAAGCCTGCTGGTGCAAACCATGGCTGGAAGTTTGTATCTGTATTTGCCATTGCTGCAGCTGCAAAACCAGAGAATGGTACCCAGCAGAAGTCATCTAAGGTATTATCAAATACCTTTACCCAATTGCCATAGATTGTAGAGTAACTAGAGTTGAGACTAGCTGTTACATTTCTAATTGGGCTGTACATATTCAATGAGAAATTCTTTGTTGAATCGTCAAGGACTTTAAAGTTCGTTCCTTGAACGAAAATATGTCTTGGTAAGTCACCAATAAACATATGGTCTTTTCTCTTTAGACCTGCAAAGTCTTGGAACCTATTAAAGATTGTTACGTAATTATCTTTGAATGTTACCGCAATACCTGAAACATTTTCTGGATTTGTTACTGCTAAGCCTGAAAGATCAATATTTACCGCGTCGTTAAAATAACTACCACCTTGATATTGTTGGACTGCGTGAATTGTTGTTAAACCACCGTCAAGTGTTAGATCGATATTATATAATTCTGTATTTTCAGCAATACTAAACATTCTATCTAATTTTGTTGGAATTGAACCAATATCTTTATTTTGTAAGTTACCATCTGCATAAGAACCTACTGCAAACATTGAGTCAGCAGCTCCTAAAGCATTATATGCTGCAATCATACTACCAGTTAATTGTGTAATTTGAGTATATGATGTTGCACCGTAAGCTGCAGAAGTTGCTACAAAGTTAGAAAGGATCTTACTTGCATTTGCAAAGTTTTGGGTTACTGTTCTTACTTTCTTTGTCGGGAAACCGTTAGTGTCTAACCAACTCTTACCGTTTTTATTTGAAATGTATGGGTTAACAAGTAATTGGATGTTTGGTGAAGTATCTTCTCTTGTTTCTAAGAAGTAACTTACTGGTTGACCACCGTTTTGTGAGTTAATTTCTCTCCAATAGTCAAGAGAGCCGATATATTTTTCACTGAATACGTAATCAAGTTTAATTGAATCTGGTGAGAATACTGATTGTCTTAATTTGAATAAACCTACTGTTAAAGTATCGTCGTATTGGCTTGTTGCAATTGTAAATGGACTTGCATCTTCCATTACCTGCGAAACGCTTGTACCAACATTACCAAAGGTAACTACATTACTTGGTTGGTTATCAGATAATGATGAAAGACTAAAATTTAATCTTGTTGTTGGAACTGCTGTATAGTTTGATGTACTTACTGCAGATTGTGAAACTGATTGAACGTTTAAAATACCGTCAAAGTTTGTAGCTGGATTTAAATTAGCATTATCCATCGCACCAATATAGTAACCTTCAAATAATTGATTGATAGTTGTTTGACCTTTGTTTAATACAATGAAACCAGCATTGCCGAAGTCAGCTGCTGTTGTAATCGAGTTACTACCAACATTACTCCATGTAAAATTGCCGCGTTGAACGTCGTTGTATTGATTCTCTGTTAATTCAAAGTGGATCGGCTTGCCGATAAAGTACATTACGTTAGCTGATTGAGCATTAAATGTAGATAAACCATTACCGAAATTTGGTGAGTCGATACTTACTGCTGAGCAAGGATAAACTAATGCGCCGAAATATGCACCGAAACCGGTGCCGGTACTTGCACCGTATGGTAATCTATAAACATTGACTGTAGCAGCGGTATTAAATAGAGGAGCTGCAGTGTGATAAAAATATCTTTCTGCTGGGGTTTGCGGAACGCCGAAAACTTGTTGAAATTCACTTAAGCTTGTTACTTGAAGAATTTCATCTGTAGGGCCTTGTGGTGCAAAACCAGTAACTAATACATTTGTTCCTGCTGGAAGAACTGGTCTTAGACTAAGATCTACTTCTGAAATTTGTACGCCGGGAGATTCAATTGTGCGAGCCATATATAATTATTTATGGATTCGCGGGCAAAGATTATACTAAATCAACAGAGAATTGAGAAAAGGCAAACTCAAAAGTTGTCTCGATTTCATTTTCTTCCCTATAGTTATATGTAATATCTCCTAAACTAACTGGAAACGCTTTTGTATATGTAAATTTAACAATATTTTGATCGAATTCGTCTTTAGCATATACGGTAAAATCAGTTTGATATTCAGACGGTGCTAGTTTTTTAGTCGATAGTGTTTCTTTACTATCATATAATGAATATTCAGGATCATTTAATAGTGCAAGCCACTTATATAATACCCAATAGTTATTAAATCTATTATCTACAGTAAAGTTAACTATAATATTCGGGTATGGGTCTCTACTATGGGATGATACTTTATATGATTGACCACCATACTCAGCTATTTGCTCTCTTACTTCAACTGTTGGTATTAAAGTTCCATACACTGAAAATTGTAACGCATCTCTTTGAAGATAATCATTATTTCTCAAACCAGTCATATCTAATTTGCGTAAAATGGGGGGTAGGTTTAAAACTAATAAAAATTTATCAACTCTACTCTTATTAAGTTGTGATTGAAGTATTGGGTCTGGTTTTGTATAGGGATCTATCATATAAGTTGTTTAAAACCTTGTTGTTTTAGGTATTCCATATCTTCACCACCCTGTTCAACATTGCCGAAAAAAGAAGGCATGGCTGAATTGCCTTCTTTTTGATTGTACATTGAACCTGGTGATGTATAGTATTTAATGCCGAAGTCTAATTGCTTTAAAATTAGTGGTCTATTATTATTATCTAATTTAATGACTTCAAAATGTTTAGATACTAATGATTCATCTAATATAACTAGAGCCCAAACTAGCGACATTACTCTATCATCATGATAACCAGCACCTTTTTTAGCTGACCAATGACCATTACTACTTCTAACAAAGTCTTTCATTTCTTTTAATGTTCCTAAATCTCTAATCTTTACTACTTCAAGCTGATTAACCCAATATCTCATATTAGTAACCCCGGTATACTTAGTATTGGTATGGTTAACAATACCTAACTGAGCTTTAGAACGGCCTGCTGCTGCTGCGCCCCACGATACTATATTATCATAGTTGTGAATAGATCTTAAATTATCTACTACTTGAGCCCCGCAGTTATTTCTCTCTACAGCTACTAAAGGTTGTCCCCACTGTATTAAAATTTCAAAAAGTTTTTCTGTAAAATGGTAAGGTGATATACCAGTATTATGATATATGGCAACTTGCTCTATATTAGTTAGATCAGAAATCTTTAAAACTTGAATTACCGATGCGTCTTTATCTACACCTTCACTAACATCAACCCCTACTACATATATAGTATCGTCTTTTGGCTCTTCAAAGATATGATAATGTCCATCTTCCATAATATATTTTGGATCATTGACATTAACCTTTAATCTATCATATAACTCTTCATTAACAGCGCTTTCCCCTGAATCTAAAAATTCACAATTAAACTCTTGATTAAAAGCATCTAAACTACCCATTGTAGCTATAGTCTCATCTTTCCATTTTTCATCTCTACCTGGAATTTCATTCCATAAAATTTTATCACAAGCCCAACCATTCCTACCCATATTAGCACCGGTATATAAAGTATGAAATAAATTTCCAGTGCCATTTGCAGTAGATGCAATGAAGATTTTAGACTTCTTAGATGAAGATACGATTGGATATACTGATTTCCAAAATTCTTCAACTAAATGCGGTTCAATAAACGCTAACTCATCTAATATAAGAACGTTGATAGATTGACCTCTAGCAGCGGTACCGGTTGTAGTAGATATACCTATTCTAGTACCATTAGCTAATACCATAGATGTTTTACCATACTCTTTTACACCTGGTTTAAGCCAATTTGGTAGTTCTTCGTAAGCTAATCTAATGCGTCTGAATATTTCGATAGCAGTCCCTTCTTTATTAGCTACAACAAGTATACTTTGATCTTTTTGAAAACAAGCAACCCATAATGCATAAACTGTCATTAGAGTTGTTTTACCGATCTGTCGACTAGCTAATAAGATAAAAAATCTATTATCACGCATTCTTCTTAGAACGCGTTTTTGACATAAATGTAACTCAATTGTCTTCTTACCATCATCAAGAGTAACGATATGGAAGAAGCTTTCCGCAAAGTGTAATATATTTTTTGTACATTTTTCTAGATCTCTAACCATCTCAGGGGTATATTCAAACTCAGCATCAATAGTTGGTAAATTTGGGTTATTTAAATACGTTTGTTTGTTTTTAAGCATGAGCGATATAAATATTTACATGTCAACTTCTAAGAACCTAGTGGATATATGGGATATATACTCTAAGACAGTTTTAAATGAAAAAGCTCCAGCTCAAAAAGCTACTAAATTTGGTAAGAAAGAAGGTCCAGGTGCTGTAGACCGTAACGATATCAAAAAAGCACAACAAATAGCTAATAAAGATACCTCAGGTCCTAGTGCTGCTGAGGGTGTCAATACTAATATAGTTGATATCAAAAACCCCAAACATAAAAACAATCCTATCTTAGCAGGATTAACGTTTGGCGAAAAATTCGATAAAAATATTGAAAAAACATCGAACGCTAAGATAAATAATTATATGAAATCTATTTTCGATAAATTGTTTGAAGAAGTTATGGATGGTAACGATGCAGCAGATCTTAACGCTCTTGGCGTTGGTGCTGATGCAAAATCAGAAGGTATGGATGATGCTAGTAACGGCGACACAGATGAAGGCCACAAAGTAACATTAACAGCAGATCAAGTTGAATGCTTGAAAGCAATTTTAGCGCAGATTGAAGGGTCTGATACAGAATCCGAAGCTGATGGCGATGAAAGTTTTGAAATCGGTGGTGATGAAGATGCAGAAGGATATACAGAAGAAGATGCAGAAGAACATGCCGATGATGACGAAGAAATGAAAGAAGCAACAGAGATGAAAGAAGTTCCAGATTCAGCAGGCGCACATTTACAAAAGCATAGCTCAATAAAAGTCGGTGATAAGACATCTAAACTTGCAAAATCAGGTAAAGCTGATGGTAAAGTAACGTCAGAAGTTGACGGTAAAGGTAAAGACTTAGCAGATTCAGCTGGCTTAGGTTTAACAAAACATAGTGCAAATAAACCACATAGCAAGATTAAGGGTAATAATCAAGAGTTTTTCGGAGTATAAGAAGTATTACCAAAATAGATTAAAATTAAGCCTGCAGTAATGCAGGCTTTTTTTTGCTTAAATAATATTGTGACCTTTAAAGACTATTTTGTTAAACCTGATTTAAGTATAAACGGTACAAAAAGAAGACACCGTGGACCTATACCCGGTGCTAATACTAATCGTAAGCATCAAAATATAGTAGCGGCTAGGTATAAAACCGATAATAGTAAAAATCAAAAGATAGAAATGATAAAACAAGGCAAGGCAAGTAAATTTGATTGTGATGGTAAAGACTTACAATATATCACAACTACGTTTTTAAAAGGAGCTGCTCCTGTTCAAGGTCAAGAATATACTTTAGGTGGTAAAATGGGTATCAAACTCTATCATAATGGTAATGCTTGGGTTATACAGAAAGACTTACATGCCTAATTATAAAGATAATTGCTTTCCTGGGGTTGTAGATAACGATATATTTTGTTTCAGATACACTGACAAAGATGTAACTGATAACGAACAATATCTAATGAGCAATTATTGGAGGGAGCAAATTAATACCTACGGTACAAAAATTACATATTTTGTTAACTTGTATGATGTATTAAAGGCTGATAATTTATACGGTGAAGATCCGACTAGAAGATTTTCTGAAGGTGTACCTTTAATACTTGCAGTTGACTTAGCTGAAAATGCAAATGTATTGAGCAAATTTGGGTTTCAATCTGATGATGAATTAACTTGTTATATTCACCTTTCTTCATTCCAGGATGCAATGGATGGTTTGGGTGTTGAGTTAATTACCACAGAGCTTTCAACGAAAAATAATGAAGAAAAAATTGATACTGAAAATGGTTTTGATTTAAGAACAGAAGACCCGAAAGGTTTTGAAACACAATTTAATGAAATACAACCAAAAGCAGGTGACGTATTTCAGATGACTGAATACGGTAGAGGTAGACCGGGTAACAGAAACGGTAAGATGTTTGAGATTACTGAAGTTTTAGACCAAGATATTTCAAGAACAAATCAACTCGGTGGCCATTATGTTTGGATTATAAAAGCTAAACGTTATGACTACAGCTTTGAACCCGGCTTATCTGCTGAAAAGGGTAGTCAACAAGTTTACGACAATGCTCGTAACGGTATTTTATCCGGTGGTAGACAAGACCCTTCAGAAGATAAAAAATATCAAGAACAATACCCGTTAGTTTCGATTGATCAGGTAAGTGAAAAGGTTGTATTTGATATGCCTAAAAATAATAACACCAGCGTTTATGGTGGTTATTGAGTTGTAAGGTAATCTACCATACTTTCTGCTTCGGTATTATTATTAAACGTTAATTCGAACGTTTTATTACCGTCAGTTATAATATACTTTACTTTATTATCTTTAAGTATAATATTATATATGCTATACATTTGGCCGGTAGTAAAATAATTTTTAACTGAGCCTGATAACTTAGGCTTTACCACATAAAATGCAAAACCTGGAATATATTTCATTTTTTTGCTACTTGTACGGACAACATATCGATCTTTTGGGCCATTTCAACAATAGCTTGGTCTTGTTTACGTCTATCACCGTTTTGCATATTTAAAAAGATAGATGTTAAACTAGATACTACAACTACTACAATTGCTGTTTTAAACTGCCAGGAATTTCTTTCCCTTTCTACATTTGTTTGACGACCGGCCTTAATCATATCCTTCAATTCAGATAATTCTATTTTTAATTCCTCCTGAACGTTACGCATCTCAATATTTAATGTCGTAACTTGTTGGATTAAGCTAGGGCTACCATTTCCGTCACGTATAAGTTTACTTAAAACTTCAATATCGTGTTTAATATTAATAATTTCCCTATTTATATAATCAATAGCTGTGTTTCTAGCCATCTAATATTTATTCATCGATATTAACACCGTTAACAAAGTTATTAATCTGATATTTCATATCACGTTCCCGTTCTTTAATATACTTTTGAAACGCAAGAGGTTTAACCCAGTCGGTATTTTTATCTGGATTCATTCCAAGCTGTTCAGCCTTATCGCAAGTCATATTTACCGCTTCATATAAGCAGGCAAACCTTGCAAGAAAGTCTATATTATTACGATAATCAATTTCTGGTTCAATATTAGTCTCGTCCATCATACAACGATTGTAATATAGTTCCTAAAAGAACAATTTTTAATTCTTTTTCTTTTATTTCAAAATTCTTCATTACTTGAAGGTTGTTTGTAATATTATCTTTAAGGATTTTTTTATTTTGAATATAAACTGCCTGAATATCTTTATCAGCAATATCTTTTTTAGAATTTTCTAAAATACCGTGCAAGGTTTCTTGAAAAATTTTTATAATTGATGATTCTTTATTTTTTTCAATGTTAATTCCGTCTTTAAATTTTAAAGATTCTTCAGGAGTTAATGCTAACAGGCTAACTATATTTGCGTAAACTTCATTAAACGTTGAAATCTGTTTAAGTTGAACAATACTTGTTAAAGAGGGTGAAACTTCGGTTGTAAGTTTTTCGAGATCGGTCATTTTTTAAAATATATTGGCTCTGTTACAAGAATAGGTTTGACATCTATAATAGCTTTAATACTTTTATCACATTTGCTACATGTATATGTAATATCTTGATCAAATCTCATAATAACTTCTTGTTTATTTTTATCACCGCAAGGGCATTCAATGAATGCGACTTGTTTATTAGCTTCAATAAACTGTTCTATTTTAATTTTTTCAGCCTTCTCTATTAAACTATTTTGAATAGATGTATTAATAAAGTAAAATATAACTAATTGAAGAATAAAGGTAAGGGTAAACACTAACAACCAGTGGTTAATAAAAATTAAAGCAAATAAACCACTTATAAGTGATGTTATACCGAGTGATATAATTAATCTTTTAAACATTAAACAATATTATCTACAATTGCACTAATTTCAACTACGTTTTTAGATATTTTTTCATTTAATCTATCCATATTATCAAGTCTGCTTTGGATTTCATTAACACTTTCCATATAAACCTTCTGTACTTTAGGGTTCTTTTTACTTTGATTTAAAAGTTCTTGAATTTGCAACAGACTTCTCTTTAAATTCATGGTTATAATAGTAATATCAGCAATAATATCACCTGTTTTATCCAAAGGGTCTAGTATTCTACTAGGAGCTTCAAAATTACTATCACTATCATTAGACTTCATTAATGCAGCCACATTATTTGCCTGCGGGCTGCTATCGCCTTTAGAACTTTGATTTGCGGTAACACCAGATTGATTCCTATTAACATTCGGCATTCTATTGTTATCACCATCTTCCATTAAAATACGCCTTTTCATATTAAATATTTAAGAGAAACTAATAAATAATAATAATATGAGCGTCTACGAAAACAGATTCAAGAAAATTTTAATCGAAAAAGATGAGCCGGGTGATGATACAATGACAGATGATCAAGCAGCCATGGTGCAAACACTTGATAAAGGCTCAACACCAGAAGATTTCGACGTTCAAGATGTCCCTCCAGTTGATGCCCAAGTGGTCGCTACAATGAGCTCAATTCAAATGAAGATGCATGATGAATTAAAAGGTTGGACTGCTAAGATTGAAGATTTTATTAGTTTTATCAACGGTCCGACTCCCAATTCCGTGCAGAGTAGATTAAATTCAGCAGAGGCTCAAACACTTTTCGACAAAATCAAAGGTGCTGAAACAAAGAAAATTGCTCGGGTTGCAGGTGAATTAGCTACTTTAAATCAACAACTTGTTGGTTACTTAGCTACATCAAACGATCCTAAGTATAAGTACTCTTAAGCCAAATTATTCTTAATATTAGTTAAGATAATTTTTGCTTTTAACCCTGTAAAGGTGTTATCAACAATAAACTGCGGATCTATACTATTTATAGATTTTGAAATACAGTATTCATTAAGGTCTTTGACCTTTTTCATCTCTTCTGGCCATATAAACACCTTTTCGTTTATATCTGCAAGTAAGAAACTCTTTTTTAACGATGCATTATCATTCCATTGATTGTCTAGACACCATATTTTATTAAATGTTGGTAGTGCTACGATTTGTTGACGTTGTAATTCATTAAAATCTTTGTTATTATCCTCAGTAATACCACATACAGCCAATCCATTCTTAACAAAGTATGAATCTATAGGCCCCTCAAATATAAAAAGATGTTCTAAAGTAGGGTCTATATTGTGAATACCATACAAACTACGAGTACCACCTGGCTTACCCAGGTATTTAGGTTTCATTTTTTCATCTGCAGGTAGTAATGTTCTACTTTGATAAAAAATGATATCACCTTCTGTATCATAAAATGGAAGTACTAGTCTATTCTTATGAACTTTATCAGTTAATGATAGATAAAACGTAATTGGTCTATTAATTGCAGTATCTAAACGTCTTTTCTTAATTAACCCCAAACAAATACCAACTACTGGATTATTTTTATGGAACTCTAACTGATTTTTATCTGATAAATTAATACAATCGTCAGGTAACGACTTAGATACAACTGTAGTAGTTGGAGTAGGTTTAGGGGTAACCAGTTGCTCACTAAAATTACCATTTTTAATATCGTTTATAATTTCTGTAAACGGTTTACCGGTTAAATCTAAAAGAAAGTTAAATATTTTCTTACTATAACCGCAGTTATGGCAGTATGCTAACTCTTTTTCAGGTATATAAAAGAATCTAGTCTTTTTACCAAAACTTTTACCTTCTTTACAAAAAGGGCAAGCACCATTATACGTATTATTAAACTTATTACGAGAAGGATAGCTTACACACTCGTAAAATTTTTGAATAACATATTGTTCTGGTATCGGAATCACTCAATCATTATGAGTTATTTCCTTAAAATATCAACTTACTGTCTGTAACTTACACTTCTAACTGAGTTAATGGCACTATTGTTGATATCTTGAAGTAACTCACCTGTTTTAGCATCTTTAATGCTAACCATACCTCTTTTTACAAATGCTCCAGTAATTGGATCGTTATAAACAGCCTGTTCATATGTTTTACCATCCTGGGTAAAAGTATTAATCTGTGGATAACATGCTTGACCGGTATGAGGAGATACAATCTTTGTTGGTTGGATGAACATATATCTATTTAATCGTCAATTCCTTAGCTCCAACAGTAGATTCATTATGTTTATACTGCGCGGTACATATTTGATACACTTTACCGGGTAGTTTTTGAACAAACTCAGCTATTTTATACTGCATAGCCCATTCAAACTTATCTATTGGTATACTTCTATTAATATTTTTCGGTATACTCAAAAAATAGTAGTTTTCACTATCTTTTTTAACATAAACAAACATCTCCCCTACATATGTACCGGTACCTACAGCATATACTTCACGGTTAGCTGGTTGCTTTTTAAATCGATCTCTAATAAGGTTCTTAATAACCTCAAACTTAGATGGGATTGTAAGTTTTACCTTTGTTTTCATTAGCGATTATATGGGGATGCATCGTTTACCTGATCTATTGCATTAAACGTCTTAGGAAACTGTATCTTTAACTGGTAAGCAATGGATAAAGCTATATCCCTATGTTCTTTCTGTGTTTCCGCAGCACATCTTAGGTCTAGATAGTGTACCCAGCTACGCAACGTACCGGTCATATAGATAGTTGTCCTAGTATTGAGTGGTAATATCATTCGAGCACACTCTTTAGCAATACCGTTATCAATTAACGTGTCATACGTGCTTTTTATAAGCTTTTGTAGGTTGTAAACTGTATTCTTAAGGTGGTCCTCCAATACTATAGATTCATCACCGATTTGGCGGTTAGTTTTACCTTGTTTACGCCATTCAATGTCTTCTAACTCAGTTACTTCAGCATAACGCTGGCTAAACTCTTGGAAAGTGAATGATCTATGACGTAAGATCTGTGCTGCAATTGCTCTTGATGTTTTAATCTCAAAAGTAATTGATATATGCTCGAACGGGCTCCAATGTTTATGTTTAACTAGATAGTTAAGTAGCTTAGAACCAGTCTCAGTATTGAGTTGATTGGAAGGATTGCTTACTCTGGCAATATATACGATAAACTCTTCTGGAGTTAAAGCGATTTCATTTGCCACCTCAATTTGAGGTTTAGTAATTGCAATTAATTTTGTTTCCACACCTTATTATAAGGATGTCATTGTATTTGTCCATCGTTTCTTGCAAGATGATGTAAGAATTTTTGTAAATAGTTGCCGATTGCATCAGCTTCTTGCTGATTACTACAGACAATAATGGGTGGTATCTGATCACCATCTAAACCATAACCTAAGATAACAAAACTCTTCATAAACTCCTGGCAAGTAGTAACCATTGCATCTAATTCATCATCAACCTGTCTATTTTTGCGCTCAATTACCCTAATTCTGATTGCATCTTTAATAAGTTGTTCAATAACAGCATCAGGAATTTGAGGCGGTTGTTGTTGCAAAGTCGGTATAGGGGAGGGTGCGGTTGATTTTTTTGTAAGTTTTATTTTCTTTGGTTTTACACCATTATCTGGTGCATTATCGCTCATACTTTTATTTAATTTTACCGAAAGGGTTTTTTGCCATGTCATTGTTAATTCCTTTTGAAATTAGTTCTGATACGATAATTTCAATACTTTCTGTATTGTAGAAGAAACCTTTTTGAAATTTAGAACCACCATCATCTAACTCGAATAAAACTTCATTGATACTGTGTTTATTACTATAACAGGTAACAAACACTGATGAAAGACCTGGATCAACTAAAATAGTCCAACGTCTTGGATCGGCTGTATTATAAGCATTAAAAATTTTCCATACCACAAAGCCACTATCTTTAAGTCTTTTAATAAAGTAGCCAGCCGTGCTAATTTTGTTAGAAACTTTCTTTTCTTTCTTACGGAACGGGTTATGCGTATTAGCCATATTAATTAATTAAAGCTGATACAATATAAATCAATTTAGTATTACCTTTTGTCAATGATATTTTTAATACTCCGTAGTTAACATTAACAGCAAATTGAATATCGCTACTCTTATTGAAGTTAATAAGTCTAAACGTTTCAAAATTAATAGGAATAGTCTTAGATAATGAGCTACCTTCATACGTATCAGCTATAATCGTCTGAAAATTATCTGAATTATGACGATTTCTATCACCTAACTCAGCATATATTTTATTATTCTCAAAATAGATATAAAGCTTATTAGTCTCAGTAGTAAAAGATGCACCCTTATAGAGAGTGGATAGCTTTGCCTCACTCACTTTAAAAGTTGTATCAAACTTAAGATCATTTATCTTCTTAATATTAATAGATGGTATCTTCATGATACCATCTTCAAGTAAATGATACTTAAATTTAAAAGACTCGCTATTATGTTGAATATTATTCGATGATACATCAAATTCTAAATCTTCACTATCAACACACTCAAGCACTCGAACAAACTTTTTAATATCAGGTATATTAAGATTACGTTCACCGTCAGTATTGCATTCAGTTTCGGAATACAATACCAAAGTTGCATCCTGCGATGCGGTAATATTACTAATCTTGTCCTTCTCAACTTTAATAACAGTTGAGTCGTTTAAGTTCGAGATAGGTCCAAGGATATTCGTAATAAAATCCTTCCTATTTTTAATTTTTAATTTCATTTACCTATTATAGATTAAAACCGTCCAAAGAACCACTTACTTTTTTTT